>JAABUZ0100000313.1_pt1 | contig 123661 bp, 116 predicted proteins | sample 5562091 | NCBI WGS metagenome assembly JAABUZ01 (sample SAMN12813069, study PRJNA571459) | rock metagenome | isolation source: Antarctica rocks | place: Antarctica: Victoria Land, Linnaeus Terrace sud | collected 2015-12-21 | reverse complement strand
GGGCCCACCCGCTTGTGTCCGCCAACTCGGACGCATCGGTAATGCGGCTGACCGAATCGACCACCTGGAACGCGCCCCGCTGTTGCAGCAACGAGATCACCAGGCTCTTGTACTCGCGGGCCAGCTCGAGGGTGCGTGGCTCGGCCGGCATCGGGGCGGGTACGGCCTCGGCCTGCACCCACAACGCCGCACCGGGGCCCGTCGTACCAGCGCCGATTTTGGCTCGTTCGACCCCGCGTACTACGGCCGCCGGCGCTCCCCCGGGCAGCCGCCCGACCTGCTCGATGTCGGCGAGGGTGCCCATCGCGGCGTACTTGCCGTCGGGGCGGGACACCAGCAGGACCTGGGCCGGGCTGCCCTCGGGGCGTTCGGTGAGCTGCGCGGCCTCGACGGCGGCGCGCACCTCGTGGTCGTCCAGTGGCAGCGGCACCACCATGCCGGGCAGCACAACAGCGTCGGACAACGGCAGCACGGGAATGTTCACGGGACTCCCCTGGAAACTGGTGATGATTACGTGCTTGCATCAACCAGGATCGGGGGTGCTCTCTTCCCGGCTAGGACAAGATCAGCAGCCGGGAGGACTGCTCGGAGCCCCCGGCGCTCGGGCCGCCGCCCGGCAGGTACAGCCGGTTGCCGACCACCGCCGCCTCGATGCCTTGCCGCCCGGCGGGCAGCGCCGCCAGGCTGGTCCAGGAGTTCGCGGCCGGGTCGTAGGCGTCGACCTCGCTGGTCACCTGGGTCTCGGCGGCGTCCTCCCCCCCGACGACGATCAGCCGGCCGCCCAGCGAGGCGCCGGCCAACGCGGAGCGGCCAGCGGGCAGCGGCGCGGCGGTGCTCCAGGCGTCGGTTTTCGGGTCGTAGACCTGATGGACGGTGAGCCCGCCCGGCCGGCCCGCTACCACGTGCAGCTTGCCGGCAACGACGGCAGCCGCGGCGTGATCGCGGGCGGTGGGCATCGGTGCGGCGGTGGTCCACGCGTCGGTGCTCGGGTCGTAGACGTCGTGCTCGCCGGTGTCCCCGCCCGGGCCCTTCCCGCCGACCAGGTGCAGCTTGCCGTTCAGCACCTCGGCGACTGCAGCGGCCCGGGCCAGCGGCAGCGGCGCCTTGGTCGTCCAGGCCCCGGCGGCTGGGTCGAAGCTATAGGTCTGCCTGGTCGGGGATCCGGCGGTGCCGTAGCCGCCGACGGCCAGGATCCGGCCGCCGACCGCGGCGACCCCGATGTGGTCCAGCGCCTTGGGCAGCGGCGCCCCCGTCGACCAGCTGCCGGCCGCAATGTCGTACACCAGGTGGGTGGTGGAATGCGCCCGGCCGGCGACGTAGCCGCCGAGAACGTGGATCTTGCCGTCGAGGACGGCGATGCCTACCTCGCTCACCGCGATCGGCAGCGGCGCACCGCTGGCCCAGCGCAGCCCGGCCAGGGTCACGGTGGCGGGAACGGTGGCCGGCCCGGACTTTGCGCTGGTCCCGGCGCCGCCGCCGGCCGGGGTTGCTGACTGCGGCGCTGAACTCGTCGGGCTGGCGCCGCACCCGGTCAGGACGGCCACGGCCATCAGGGCGGTCAGGGGCAGGGCGACCCGGACCGTCGACGTGCGCTGCATCCCCAGACCGTATCGACCCGGCGTGATTCAGCACGGAGCCGTGCCGCTCAGATCCGGGTGCCGCCGATCAACCCCGGGTAGTAGGCCATGCTCCGGACATCGACCCATCCGCCGCTGTGGTTCGCGTCGATCATGTTGCCGTTTCCGACGTAGATCCCGTTGTGGCCGATGCCGCCGCCCTCATCGAAGAACACGATGTCGCCCGGCTGCAGGTCCGCCGGCGCGATGTGCGTGCCGTATCCGTACTGATCGGCGGCGCTGTGCGGCAGGCTGACACCGGCCTGGGCGAAGGCCCACAGGACCAGCCCCGAGCAGTCGTATGCGTCGGGACCGGCTGCGCCGTAGGAGTATGGCTTGCCCCGCTGGGAGTAGGCCGCGGCCAGCACGGTGGAGGCCACCTGGGAGGAGCCGCGATGGCTGGGGGGCGCCGGCTGCGGGGGAGCGGGCTGGGGCGCGGGCGGCTGGGGCGCGGGCTGCTGCGGCGCGGGCTGCTGGGGCGGAGCCGGCTGCGGCGCGGCCTGCTGGACCGGGGCCGGCTGCGGCGCGGCCGGCTGGGGCGGAGCCGGCGGCGCGGCCTGCTGGATCGGGGCCGGCTGCGGCGCGGCCGGCTGGACCAGGGCCGGCTGCGGCGCGGCCTGCTGGGGCGGGGCCGGCGGCGCGGCCTGCTGGATCGGGGCCGGCTGCGGCGCGGCTTGCTGGGGCGGGGCCGGCTGCGGCGCGGCCGGCTGGATCGGGGCCGCAGGCGCGACCGGCTGCGGTGCGGCCAGCGCATCCGCCCTGGCGTTGCCCCTGCTCGCCGCCGGGGGGGCGAGCGCCGCGACCTGGATGGCGCGTGCCGCTGCGGCCGCGTCCCGCTGGGCCTGCGCGGCCGCGGCTATCGCCGCGGCGCGCTCGGCGGCCAGCTTGGCTTGCAGCTTGCGGCGCTCGTCGGCCTGCAGCCGGCTCAGCACCTTCTCCTGCGCGGTGATCAGCCCCTCGACCCGCGTCTTCGCGGCGTCCAACTGCCGTTGCCGGTCCTGCGCAACGGCGACCTTGGCGCTCGCGATCCCCTGCAGTGCCTGCAGTTGGACTTCCCCGGCCCGCAACGCGGTTGTCCGCGCCGAGCGCAGCCGCGCCACCGCCCCCAGGTTGCCCATCCGGTCCAACAGAACCGTGGTGTCGCCACCGGCGAGCATGCCGGTGATCGGATCGGTAGCCGCACCGATGTAGGCGTTGCGCGCGAACAGCGATGCCTGCACCCGAACCGCGTATACGGCGGCGGCCTTGCGGGCAACCGTCTGCTGCGCCGCGGCAGCCTGCCTGCTCGCCGCGACCAGCTGCAACCGCCCCTGGTCGAACGCCTCCACTGCCAGGTCCTGCCTGGCTTGCAGCGCGGTGAGTTGCACCTGCGCCTCCGCGACGGTCAGCGGCGGGGCGGCCTGCCCCACGCCGCCGGCGACCAGGCTCAACGGCAGGGCCGCCGCGAACACGGCCGCGGTGAACCGAAGCGGACGGCGGACGGCAGCACGGCGGGTCGCCATAAACGCGGCTCTCCTTCTCCCTCGCCCGCCTACCGGGTTAGCTGACGGGTTCGGGCGGGAAGTGCGCCCTACGACCGCCACGACGACGGCCGATTCACCCCGCGGACCTTGGGTCCCCGGTCCCGCGAGGACCACGTCGGGTCCTCGCTGGTTCGGCGGTGCCGTGCCACCGGCACCCGGGCGGGTCCCGTCAAGCAGTACGGCGCCGCAGACCCTAGCCGAAACCGACCCTCCCGTGACCATCCTGTAACGCGGCACCGGGTTTCAATCCAGGCGGACGGGGTTTTATCTCAATCCAACCGGCGTTTAGTCCAGGCCGGCGGCGCTGGCAGGATGGCGCCATGGCCCGTCTTCGCCCAGATCACCCGCCGCGGCCGCTGGTCCTGTCCGGCGCCCCGCTGCCGGTGGTCGGCCGGCTGCGGGCCTACGCCTGCGGCATCACCCCCTACGACGTGACCCACCTCGGGCACGCGGCCACCTACCTGTGGACCGACGCGGCGGTCCGGGTCCTGGCGGCCGAGGGAACCCCGGTCGTGCTGGCCCGCAACATCACCGACGTGGACGAGGCCCTGTTCGCCGAGGCCGGCCGCCGGGGTGAGCACTACGACCGGCTGGCCGCGCTGCAAAAGTTCTCTTTCGACCGGACGATGACCGCCCTCGGCGTCCGCCCACCCGATCACGAGCCGTCGGCCCGCCAGCATGTCCCCCGCGTCGTGGAGCTGGCTGTGGCGTTGCTGGCCGGCGGGCATGCCTATGAGGTCGAGGGCAGCGTGTATGGGCGTACGGCCGCCGCCGCCGCCGGCCTCGACCCGGAACGGGCCCTTGAGCTGGCCGCGGAATACGGCGACGAGCCGACCGACCCGCGCAAGCAGGACCCGCTGGACGTCGCGGTGTGGCGGGGCGCCGACGCAGGCGGCGAGACCGGGGGCGCAGGCGGGACGCCGGCCTGGCCCAGTCCCTGGGGCCCCGGCCGGCCAGGCTGGCACGCCGAATGCGCCGCGATGGTGCTCGACACCTTCGGGGGCGGCGTGGACCTGCATACGGGGGGCGCCGACCTGGCCTACCCGCATCACGGCTGCGAATCACTGCTCGCCGAGGCGGCGGTCGGCGTCCGGCCGTTCGCGCGGGCCTGGCTGCAGGCCGGCGTCGTCGGGCTGGACGGCGCGAAGATGGCGAAGTCGTCGGGGAACCTGGTGCTCGTCGACGAGCTACTAAAAATCCATAGCGCCGCCGCCATCCGGCTGCTGTGCCTGCACCGGTCGTGGGCTGATGGCTGGACGTTCACCACCGCCGGACTGGACGGGGCTGCCGCAACGCTGGACGACCTTTACGCCGCGGCGGCCCGCGCCGACCGCTCCGGGCCCGGCGGCGCCGCTTCGGATGAGGTGCAGCGCGCCCTGCTGGACGATCTCGACGTCCCCCGCGCCGTCGAGATCGCCCTGGAGACCGGCGGCGGCGCGGCCCGCCACCTGCTCGACGTGCTGGCGCTGGGCTAGGCGGCAGTGAAGCCCCCCGACGCGCCCACCGGCCGGGGCGCCGCAGCCCCCACCCCAGACGCCGGCGGCGCCGAGGTCACCGACGTGCCCGCCGGCCGGGTCGCCCTCGACGCCATCGACGAAGGCGTCCGTGAACTGCTGCTGCGCCGGGTGGCCGTGTCCCGGCAGGTGCAGGCGTTGCGCCGTAGCACGGGCCAGCCGGGGATCCAGTACGCCCGCGAAAACCTGGTGATCGGCCGGTATGTCGATGCCCTGGGCGACCCCGGCGCGGACATCGCCCTCGCCATCCTGCAGCTGTGCCGCGGCCGCCTCGGCTGAGCCCGTCCCGCATCGGCTCCCCCTAGGTCGTGATCATGCAAAAAGCCCGGGGTTCGGCCGATATAGCAACCACTTTTGCATGATCACCAGCTGGGGGAGGTGGTGGTCAGGCGCGGTAGATGCGGCGCATCAGCGCTTCGGTGGCCTTGCGGCGGCCGGCGCCGAAGGCGCCGGCCCTCGCCAGCGCGGCCCGCGCGGCGTTGGCGCCAGGTCCGCCGTGTACGCCTCCTCCCGGGTGCGCCGATGCGCCGCCCAGGAACAGCCGGTCGATGGGTGTCGAGGCACCGCCGAGGCCGGGGACCGGACGGAACACGAGTTGCTGGTGCAACTGGGCCGTCCCGCCGCTCACCGCGCCGCCGATCAGCGACGGGTTTTCCTCGTGCAGCCGACCGGGCGACTGCACGAACCGGGCGACGATCAGGTCGCCGAACCCGGGTGCGTGCCGCTGCAGGGTTTGCTCCACCAAGCGCACGTGCGCCTCGACCACGGCCTCGGAAGACTCGACACCTACCGGCAGATGCGTGTACGCCCAGGCCGATTCGGTCCCCTCCGGTGAGCGGCTGGCGTCGGCGGTGGTCATCTGCCCGAACAGCAGGAACGGCGCCTTAGGGACCTGCCTGGTCGCGAGATCGACCGCGTACCGGGTCAGCCCGTCGAGGTCGACGCCCAGGTGGACGGTGCCAGCGCCTCGGGCGCCCCCCGCGGTCCACGGCACCCGGCCGCGCAGGGCCCAATTGACCTTCAGCGTCGGGGGATCCCACTGGAAGTTGTCCAGGTCGCGGACGAAGCGGGGCGGCAGCTGCCGCTCGCCCACTAACTCTCGGTAGAGCAGCGGAGCCGCGACGTCGGCGACCACGGCTCGGCGCGCCCGCAGGTGCTCCCCGCCGACCAGCCGGACGCCGACGGCGCTCCCGGCCCGGATGTCGATTGCCTCGACCGGGCTCGCCAGCCGGATCGAACCCCCTTTGGCCCGCAGCCGGTTCGCCATCGAATCGGTCAGCCGACCGGCTCCGCCCACCGGAACCGGGAAGCCGTAGGACTGGCCGAGCATCGTCAACAGCCAGCCGTACACGGCGCTTCCCGCCCCGTCCGGGGACAGATCGGCATGCAGGGCATTGCCAGCAAGCAGCATCGGAGCGCCCGCGCCGTCGAAGCGTTCCTCCCCGAATCGGCGCACCGGCGACACGGCCATCCGCGCCATCCGCAGCGCACCACCTGCACCGAGCGAAGCCAGCAACCGTCGAGCCGGCCCCAGCGCCGGCAGCGGCGTGAAAAGCGCATCGAGCAGCGGCTGGCGAACAGCCTCCCACTCCTGCACCAGCCGCCGCCACGCATCGCCATCCCCGCGGGCGAATTCGTCCACGGACCGCGCGGTCTGCTCGACGTCGCGGGACAGGACCGCGCACCGATCGTCCGGAAACACGTGCGCCAGCACGCTGGGGGAATGGGTCCACCGCAGGCCGTAGTCCGCGAGGTCCAGCCCGCGCAGCACCGGAGAGGCGACCGCCAGCGGGTAGAACGCGCTGAACAGGTCGGTCTCGAAGTCGGGCGCCGTCACCCGACCGGATCGCACCGCGCCGCCGATGTGCGGCGTCGCCTCGCACACCACGACGTCCCAGCCCGCGTCGCACAACAGGTTGGCGGCGACAAGACCGTTGTGCCCGGCCCCGACGACGATGGCGTCGGTGTCGTCGCCTCGGCGCGTAGGCAGAGTCGGGGAGCCGCCGGCCCGGCTAGCGGTGCTCAACCCGGTCCTTCAGTCGCTTGAGCGTCTCGACATTGCGGCGGCGCAGGCCCCAGCGCAGGACCGGGTTGTCCAGCCAGCTTCCCGGGCCGGCGGTGGGGGCTTCGCGCATTCGCACCTCGGTACGGAACGGTGTGAGTTCGGTGAGCACGATCTCGATTGTCGCCTCCCCCAGCGGCCAGCCCCTGGCCCGCAGCAGCAGGCGGCGATTCGGTTCACAAGCGACTGACTCGGTGTAATCGGAGACGACGACCGGCCAGGGACCGATCATGTGATGAATCTTGCTGCCCACCTCCGGCCACGCGCCATCCACGTCCCTGATATGCGTCGCTCCGACCACCCAGCCCACGTAGGCCCAGCCGTCCGCCAATTCGGCAAAGACCCGCTCCGGGCTGGCCGAAACCAGCGCGGTAACCTCAGTCGCCGCTTTCGCGTGGTCTGCCATGTGCGCCGCCCTTCGATGGACACGGTGGGATGCGGAGGCTCCGGGATTTGAACCCGGGATGGGGGTGAACCCAAACCGCATTAGCAGTGCGGCGCCATAGACCGGACTAGGCGAAGCCTCCAATGCGCCCTCCCGGACGCGACCGGGACTCTACCGGGTGGCCGGTTCCGGGCGCGCACGACGGCGGCGATGGCGAACCACCAGCAGGGCCACCGCGAGCAGTGCGACGGCGAGGGCAATCAGCGAATACCGGGTCACCGCGTCGTAGATCGCCTGCAGGTGCGTGCCGGCCAGGTCGCCAACCGTCACCCACACGCCCACCCAGAGCGCCGCGCCGAGAGCATTGAAGGCCAAAAACTTCAGCCAGTGCATGTCGGTGATGCCGGCGATGATCCCGTTGGCCTGCCGCAGTCCCGCCACGAACCGGGCAATCGCCACGACCTTGCCGCCGTGCCGGTGGAAAAACCCTTCCGCCTTGTCCAACCGGGCCGGGTTCAACAGGATGTAACGGCCGAAGCGTTCGACCAGGGGCCGTCCGCCGATCCGCCCGATCACGTAACCGATGTTGTCGCCGACGACGGCAGCCACGAATCCGATGCTCGCGACGAGTACCACGTTGAGCTTGCCGGCGCCTGCGTACACCGAGGCCGCGATCAGGATCGTCTCGCCAGGCACCGGGACGCCGAAGTCCTCCAGCAAGACGAAACCGCCGACAGCCAGGTATCCGCGCGAGCCATGCAGGAACGGTGCCAGCTTTGCGAATACTCCCGGCAGGTGGGGATCGGTCACCCCATCATCCTGCCCTCCAGCTACGTGACCCCGCCGGCGATGGGGCATTCTTCGCGGACGACCACCACAGGGGGCCAGCTCATGCGGCAACTGACCGCGCTCGACGTGCAGTTTCTCGCGATGGAGAACGGCCGGGTCCACGGCCACGTCAGCATGCTCGCGATCTGCGATCCGGCGACCGCCCCCGGTGGCCGGCTCGACGCCGCCGCCATCCGCGAGCTGGTCGCCGAGCGCATTCACCTGCTGCCGCCGTTTCGCTGGCGGCTGGTCCGGGTGCCGTTCGACCTCGATCACCCGTTCTGGATCGAGGATCCCGCCTTCGACCTGGACTACCACATCCGCGACATCACCATCCGGCCGCCTGGCGACGCGAAGGCGCTCGGCGAGATGGCGGCCTACGCCGCGTCCCTGGAGCTGGACAGGGCCCGGCCGCTGTGGGAGATGCAGATCGTGCATGGCCTGAAAGGTGGCCGGGTGGCGCTGATCGCCAAGGTGCACCACGCCGCGGTCGACGGCCTGTCCGGCGCCGAGGTGCTCACCGTCCTTCTCGATATGGGGCCGGAGGGCCGGGAAATACCGCCAGCCACACCAAGGGTGGTCGAGCAGGTTCCGAATGAGATGGCACTTCTCGGGCGAAGCCTGCTGCGCCTTCCGCTGCATCCGCTGCGCGGCCTGCGCGCCTTACCCAGCGTCCTGCCGGGGCTGACCCAGGTCCCGCCCTTACGCGGGCTCCCGGGTGTCGGGCAGGTCGCCCGGCTTTCGGGCCGGGTTGCGACGCTGGCCGGGCGCGTTACTGGCAGCGAGGACGGCGGCGTTCTGGAAATGCCCAGCGTCAGGGCCCCTCGTACCAGGCTAAACGGGCAGGTGTCTCCGCACCGGCGCTTCGCGTTCGGCAGCCTGTCGCTCGACACCGTGAAGAAGATCAAGAAAAGGCACGGCGTCACCGTCAACGACGTCGTCATGACCCTGTGCGCCGGCGCGCTGCGTCGGCGGCTGACCGCGACCAGCGACCTGCCGGACGAGCCGCTGGTCGCGATGGTCCCGCTGTCGGTACGCACCCCCGAGCAGTTCGGCACCTTCGGCAACAAGATCTCGATGATGATCGTGCCGATCCCCACCGACATCGCCGACCCCGCCGAGCGGCTGGCCGCGATGCACCAGACGATGAGCTCGGCGAAGGAGCACCACCAGGCGCTGCCCGCCACCCTCTTGCAGGACGTCACCCACTTCATCCCGCCGGCGCTGTTCGCCCGCACCACCCGGACCCTGTTCCGGGTGGCCGCGCAGAACACCCCGCCGGTGAACGTGGTGATCTCCAACGTGCCCGGCGCCCCGTTCCCGCTCTATTGCGGCGGCGCGAAAATGGAGAACAACTACCCCGTTTCGGTGCTGTTCGAGGGGGTCGGCCTCAACATCACAGTGCTGTCCTACCAGTCGCACCTGGACTTCGGCCTCATCGCCGACCGGGACATGCTGCCGGATGCCTGGGAGCTGCTGGCCGACCTACGTTCGTCCCTGAAGGAGCTGGCCGCCACCAGGAAGGGCCGTTAGCGCGGCCCGCCCGGACACGCTGAAACCCGACACCCGCCTGGCGTCGATGGCTGCCAGGATGAGGGCGTGAAGGCAACCCGCCGGCGGCTCCTGCCGGTCGTCGTCGCCGCCGCGGCGCTCGCCGGGGTGGTCGCGGCGATCGCGCCCAGCGCTCCTACGGCAGCGTCCAGCCCGGGCACCGCAGCCCCAAGCGGGCGCCCGACCAGCGCCGCCGTGGGTTCAGCGCCGGCCAGCGCGGCAGGCGCCCCCGGCGAGCGTGCGGCGGCCCCGGGCAACCTGCACGCCGCCGCAGTGCCCCTCACGCCCACCGCCGGTGCACCGGGTGGCCCCGCGTCGCCGCCCCCGCCGCGGGCCAACCTTTCGCTGGCCACCCTGGGCGACTCGGTGCCGGGCGGGGCGAACTGCACCTGCCCACCCTTCGGCGACATCTACGCAGCGCTGCTCACCCAGCGCGGCGGGCGGCCGGTGAGCGTGCACAACTTCGGCGTCGACGGGCAGACCAGCGCCACCCTCAAGGACGAGATCGTCGTGACCGGCAGCCCGCAGGCGCAGGCCGTTGCCGACGCAGCTGTCGTCACGATCACCGTCGGCGCCAACGACTTCGATGAGATGATCGTCGACAGCGCCGCCTGCGCCGACGTCGGCTGCTACCACGACACTCTCGCCGCCCTGCGGACCAATCTCACCGACATCATCAACGGGGTGCGCCGCCTGGCCCCGGCCCGGCCGCCCCTCATCTTGGTCACCGGCTACTGGAACGTATTCCTCGACGGGGCGGTCGGGCGCGGCCAGGGCAGCGCCTACCAGCAGGCCAGTGACCGGCTCACCGTCGCGGCGAACGCGGTGATCGCCGACGTCGCCAGGCGCGGGTCCGCCCGCTACGTCGACCTGTACGCGCCGTTCAAGGCCACCGGCGATGACACCGGGCTGCTCACCGACGACGGGGATCACCCCAACGCGGCTGGGCATACCCTGATCGCCCGCCAGCTGCAGGAAGCGACCCCGGCCGCCCCGTAGGTGTACGGAAGGCCGGCCAGCCCGGGGAGCTGGGGCCGGCCCGGGGAGCTGGCTCAGGGGAGGGCGGCAAGGGCCGCGAAGTCGGGTGGCACGACCAGATCGGGGGACAGGTCGGCCAGCCTGCTCACCCCGAGCAGCGCCAGCCCGGCAGCGACCTCGGCCCCGAGACCGGTCAGCAGGTCGGCCACCGCCTCGGTGCCGCCCACCGCGAGGGCCCAGAGCACCGGCCGGCCAACCAGCACCGCCCGTGCGCCCAGCGCCAGGGCCGCCAGCACGTCCAGCCCGGTCTGGATGCCGCCATCGACGTAGACCTCGCCGCGCCCGGCGAGGGCGGCCAGCACCTCGGTCAGGGCCTGCGCGGTGGGGATCGCCCGATCCAGCTGCCGGCCGCCGTGGTTGCTGACCACCACCCCCGCCGCCCCGGCCTCGACGCAGGACACCGCATCATCGCCGCGCAGGACGCCCTTGCACAGCACCGGCAACCCTGACGTGCGGCGCAGCCAATCGATGGCCTCGAAGGTCAGCGCCGGGTCCTGCTCCAGGTGCGCAGGGCGTTCGGTCAGCGAGGGGAGCAGCAGTCCGTCGGCGGCACGGGCCCTCCGCCCGAGGTAGGGGGCGTCGACGGTGAGGACCAGCGCCAGGGCGTTCGCCGCACAGGCCGCCCGCACCTGCCGGGCAGTCTCCGCGCGGTCACGCAGGACGTAAACCTGAAACCACAGCGGCCCCGACGAGGCTGCCACAACCGCCGGGAACTCGTGGCTAGCGCGGGAGGAGACGGTGAACAGCGAGCCGGCAGCCGCCGCGCCCCGGGCACACGCCAGCTCACCCTCGGGATGGGCCAACCCCTGGGCGGCGGCCGGCGCCACGAGGATGGGCAACGCGACGGGAGTCCCGAGCACGGTCGTGGCGATGTCCACCCCGGAGACGTCTCGCAGCACCCGCGGCCGGAACCGGTGCGCCGCCCACGCCCGGGCGTTCGCCGCGAGCGTGACCTCCTGCCCCGCGCCGCCGGCCAGGTAATCGAAGGCGGCCGCCGGCAGCAACGCCTGTGCGTTTGCCTGCAGCTGCGAGGGGGACGTGCGCACGGGCAGAGAGTGCCTCATCGGGCCCGCAGCTACTGTGCCAAGCGGGGCATCGACCACCAGGACGTGAGAAAGGACCTCCGTGCGCGGACGGCCGGCGGCGCTGCTCGGTGCTGCGGTGGTGCTCGCGATCGGCGTGGTCAGCGTCGTCGTCGGCACGGCCGGAGGTGCCAGCGCCGCCATAAGGCAGCAGGTGCTGCGCGTCCCGGTCGGGGCCGGAGCGGACGGCGGTGCGGTCAGCCTCGACGCCACCTTGTTCCTGCCCAGCCAGCGCACCCCCGCGCCGGCGGTCGTGCTCGCGCACGGCTTCGGCGGTAGCAAGACCGACGAGACGCCCGACGCGCTCGCGCTGGCCCGCCACGGATACGTCGTACTCGCCTACAGCGCCCGCGGCTTCGGCGCCTCCGACGGCCAGATCTCCCTCGATGCACCCCAATTCGAGGTACGTGATGCGCAGCGCATGATCGATCTGTTGGCGGAGCGACCCGAGGTGTTGCGCGATGGTCCGGGGGATCCCCGGGTCGGGTTCGCCGGCGCCTCCTACGGCGGGGCACTGGCGCTGCTGGTGGCTGGCTACGACCCGAGGGTCGACGCGATCGCACCGGCGATTACCTGGAACGACCTGCAGCAATCGCTGATCCCCCAATCGGCGGCCGGGATGAGCGCTGCCGCGCCTACCGGCACGGTGGGGGTGTTCAAGCGGCTCTGGGCCGGCCTGTTCTTCAGCACGGGCAGCCTCGGGCCGCTCGCCGGACCGGGGGAGCCAGCCGCGGCCGACGTTCCGACGACCTGCGGGCGGTTCGCGAAAGACGTGTGCGCGGCCTACCAGCAGACGGCCGCGACCGGGCATCCCACCCCGGCGATCCTGGCGCTGCTCAGGCGGTCCAGCCCGGCCACGATCGCGGACCGGATCAAGGCGCCAACGCTGCTGCTGCAAGGCGAGGCCGACAGCCTGTTCCCGCTGTCGCAAGCCAGCGCCAACGCCAGCGGCATCGCCGCCCGCGGCACGCCGGTCAAGCTGGTCTGGTACGGCGGCGGGCACGACGGCGGCGTCCCGGAATCCGGGCGGCTGCGGGCGCTGACCACCAGCTGGTTCGACCACTGGCTCAAGCGGGCGCCCGGCAGCCGGGCCGACACCCGGTTCGAGGCGTCGATCACCTCCCCGGCGATCGGCCGGGACACGCCCGCGGCGGTCGCCGTCGAGGCCGCGCCGTCGCCGCCCGCGCGGGTAGGTCCCGAAGCTGCCTTCGCCGGGGTGGGTGGGGGCGCCGGTGCCGGGCCCGCGGGAGCTGCGGCGGCCGGGGGACCTGGCCGACCCCGGGTCGGGGTGCCGCTTTTCGGGCCGGGGCAGACCATCCTCGCCCCCGCCGGCGGGACGCCGGCCGCGATCACTAGCCTGCCCGGCTTCGGCTCGGCGCTCTCGCTACTGAGCGCGGCCGGTCCCCGCCTGGACGCCCTCCCCGGCCAGAGCGCCGCGTTCACCAGCGCGCCGCTGCCCACGGCGGTCCGGCTGCTCGGCACCCCGACCGTCGAGGTGCAGGTGCGCTCCAGCACCGGGGACGCGACCCTGTTCGCCAAGCTCTACGACGCGACGCCGGGTAGCGCGACCCCCGGCGCCCGAGGTGGGCGCGGCACAAGCGGGACCGGCGGCCAGGGGGGCGCCGCCATCGGCGGCGTCGGCGCCACGCTGCCAGAACAGCTGGTCGCTCCCATCCATCTCACCGGGCTGCCGGGCACCGGGCGCACCATCCCGGTGGCTCTGCCCACCCTGGTCCACACCTTCCCGGCCGGCCACCTGATCGTGCTGGTGATCTCGACCACCGATCAGGGCTACTCGCTGCCCGCCGACGCGCGCAGCTATCAGGTGTCCCTCGCCGGAACCGGGCAGGTCACGCTGCCGACCCTCGCGACCGTCGCGGTTGCCGGGAACGGGAGCAACGCCGTCGAGCTCGCCGCGATCATCCTGGGCGCTGTCCTGCTCACCGCTTTTGCCGGGACCATCGGCTGGGGCCGTCGCCGCCGGGCGCATCTGCACCCCGAGCCGGACCTGGCCCTGACCCCGCTGGCCCTGCGCGGCGTCGGCAAGGCCTTCCCCGGCGGGGTCCGCGCGGCGTCAGAGGTGAGCTTCGCCGTGCAGCCCGGGCAGGTGCTTGGCCTGCTCGGCCCGAACGGGGCAGGCAAGACAACCGTCCTGCGGATGCTGATGGGACTGCTGCGGCCCACCGAAGGCGACCTGTTCGTGTTCGGCCACCGGATCACGCCGGGGGCGCCGGTGCTGTCCCGGATCGGTTCGTTCATCGAGGGACCGGGGTTCCTGCCGCACCTGTCCGGCCGGGAAAATCTCACGCTGTTCTGGCGGGCCACCGGCCGGCCGGCCCACGACGCCCACCTCGACGAGGCCCTCGCCATCGCCGGGCTCGGCACCGACATCGAGCGGACCGTACGCACCTACAGCCAGGGCATGCGCCAACGCCTCGCGCTTGCCCAGGCCATGCTCGGCCAGCCCGAGCTGCTGGTCCTGGACGAACCCACCAACGGCCTCGACCCGCCGCAGATCCGGGAGATGCGCGACGTGCTGCGCAGCTACGCCTCGAACGGGCGCACGGTCGTCATCTCCAGCCACCTGCTCGCCGAGGTGGAGCTGACCTGCACCCACGCGGTGGTCATGCATCACGGAAAGGTGGTTGCCGCCGGCCCGGTCAGCGACCTGATCGGAACGGTCTCCGTCCTCGCCGTCGACGTGGACGACCCGGCCGGGGCCGCGCTGGTCGCCCGCAGCGTGCCTGGGGTCGACGACGTCACCGTCGGTGACGCCTCGGACGGGGGCAACCGCGACGGGCTAACCGTCCGGGTCGACCCTGCCGCCCGTGGGGAGCTGATCAGGGCCCTGGTCCTGGCCGGATTCGCCGTCAACCGGGTCGCCCCCGCCCGCGGGCTCGAGCAGGCCTTCCTCACCCTCGTGGGACAGGACTAACCCATGCGACCGGCAGATACCGGCGCCATTCCATCAGGCCACCCCGGGGGCGCGGCAGCCGGCTACCAGCCGAACCGCACCCTGTCGCTGCGCCTTGAGGTCCGCCGCCAGCTGGGCCGCCGGCGCACCCAGCTCACGCTCGGCTTCCTGGTCATCCTGCCGTTCCTTTTGGTTCTCGCGTTCAAGCTGGGCTCCAGCAACTCCGGCGGCGCACCGGGGCTCGTCGACCTAGCGACCACCGGTGCCGCGAACTTCACGCTATTCACGCTGTTCGCCGCCACCGGTTTCCTGCTGGTCGTGGTGGTGGCGCTGTTCGCCGGCGATACGGTCGCCAGCGAAGCCAGCTGGTCATCCTTGAAGTACCTGCTGGCCGCCCCGGTGCCCCGCGGCCGGCTGCTGCGCCAAAAGCTGCTGGTCGCGCTCGGCTACGGCGGTTTCGCGCTGGTACTGCTACCGGTCGTCGCGCTCATCGCAGGAGCGGTGTTCTTCGGCCTCGCCCCTGCGCGCACCCCGCTGGGCACCACCATCAGCAACCCGGTGGCGCTCGGCCGGCTCGCGATCATCGTCGGTTACCTCGCCGTGTCGCTGCTGTTCGTTGCCGCCCTTGCCTTCCTGATCGGCGTCTACACCGACGCCCCGCTCGGCGCCGTCGGCGGCGCGGTGCTGCTGGTCATCGTCTCGAACATCCTCGACGCGGTACCCGCGCTCGGCGGCCTGCGGCACGTGCTGCCCACCCACTACTCCTACGCCTGGACCGACGTGCTCGGGCCGACCATCAGCTGGGGGCAGATGGCCCGCGGCGCGCTCTGGTCGATCGGCTATACCGCAGTGCTGCTGGCCTTCGCGTGGCGCCAGTTCCTGCGCAAGGACATCCTGTCATGAGCGGTGCTGCGAAGCGGCGATTGGCATAGCTGCGAAGCGGCGAAGCGAATGCTTTTTGGGCGCCGGGTGTCCGTGGCGGGGCTCGCCGCGCTGGCGTAGGCGCCGAGGATGAACAAGATTCCTTGGCGCAACGACGTGGGTGTGCTGAACCGGACCACGATCAGTCCAGCGGCGGTCTTGGTCGAGCTGTCCACGTGCGTTCCCGGTGGGACCGGAACGGCTGGCGGCGCACCGCCCGGGAACACCGCGGCGCCGACCGGACCGGGCAGCTGCTGGCGCTCCCCGCGGACGGCGGCGTGGGCGGCCCCGCCGAGGGGCTGGTGGCGCACCGAGGTGGGCACTCCGGACGGGGCACCGGCGGACCGCCCCTGTGACATTTGGCACTGTTGAGATTGGGCACTGTTGAGCCGGGGCGCACAGGGAAGGAGATAGGCATGACAACGCCGACCCGGCTCAGCACCGGCGACCTGCTGCGGGAGCTTGAGCCCACCGCAGCGGCGAACCTGGACCGGCACCTGTCCATTGCCCGCGAGTGGATGCCGCACGACTACGTTCCCTGGTCGCAGGGCCGCGACTTCGATGCCGAGCCGTACGAGCCGGGCCAGTCCACGCTGTCCCGCATCGCCCAGGTGGCCTTCGAGGTGAACCTGCTCACCGAGGACAATTTGCCCAGCTATCACCGCGAGATCGTCGACCAGTTCGGTCGAGACGGCGCGTGGGGCACCTGGGTGCACCGCTGGACCGCCGAGGAAGGGCGACACAGTCTGGCGATGCGCGACTACCTTCTGGTCACCCGCGGCGTCGACCCGGTCGCGTTGGAGCGGGGCCGGATGGCGCAGGTGCAGATCGGCTACGACGCGGCCGGCAAGCAGCCGCTGGATGCCCTTGCCTACGTCGCGTTCCAGGAACTCGCGACCCGCATCAGCCACCGCAACACCGGGCGCTACACCGAGGATCCGGTGGCCGAGAAGTTGCTGGCCCGAGTCGCCACCGACGAGAACCTCCACATGGTCTTCTACCGTGACCTGGTCGCGGCGGCGCTGGAACTCGCCCCGTCGCAGACGGTGTGCGCGATCGCCCGAGAGGTGACCGGCTTCGCGATGCCCGGCGCCGGGATCACCCATTTCAACCGCAAGGCCATGCTCATCGCCAAGGCCGGCATCTACGACCTGCGCATCCACCACGACGAGGTGCTCTGGCCGCTGCTGCGCCAGTGGGGCGTGTTCGAGCTGACCGGGCTGGACGCGGAGGCCGAGGCGGCCCTGCTCGGTGTCCGGGAGTTCCTCGCCGGCCTCGATGCACTGGCCAGGACCTACGAAGACCGCCGCTCCGCGGCCGCCGAGCGGGCCCTGCTCGCGACCTGATCTGGCGGGCGCGCCGTTTACGCGGCGGTGCTGCGTTGCGGCCAACCTGATGCGCTGATTCGGGCCGGCCCGTTACCGGGCGGTACGCCGTGCGTTGACCCGGGTAGCAGCGCGGCGCCCGTCGCGGATCCCCATCGAGGAGAAGCCTGTGCCCGGTTTGCGTGGACGACTGTTGATCGCTACCAGCGCTGTACAGGGGCACGCGGCGCCCGCCTGCGCATCGACGCGGTGAGCGCGAACCGGCAGCTGCTCAGCGTCTCGGGGCCGACCTCGGCGCTGGGCGCTGCGTTCGGGACCCGGTTCGAGCGCTTCCGGGACGCCGCCGGCCGCGCGTTCACCGGCCCGGCCGGGACGGGGCACCTGCCCGCCGCCGTCAGCCAGGTCACCAGCAGCGTGCTCGGCCTGAGCGACCTGGGCCAGGTCGGCCACCCGATCCATCACGCGGCGCCGGCGGCCATGGTCACCTACGGCAGCTCGTTCGGCCCGCAGGATTTCGCCCGGATCTACCACGCGCCAGCGTCCGCAACCGGGACCGGACAGACCGCAGCGGTGATTGCCGAGGGCGACCTCACTCAGGTCAAGAAGGACCTCGTGACCTTCGAGACCAAGTTCGGGCTGCCGCAGGTTCCGTTCACCACCGTCGGCGCCGGCTCGGCTGACGTCACCGGTGCCGACGAGTATGACCTGGACACCCAGTACTCGACCGGCTTCGCCCCTGGCGTCTCCAGCCTGCTGGTCTACGACGGCGCGTCCTTGGCCAACGCCGACATCACCAAGACCATCAACAACTGGGTCACCGACAACAAGGCAGCGCAGGCCAGCTTCTCGGCCGGCGAATGCGAGCTCCTCGCCTCGGTCAGCGGCCTCACCGCGGCGCTTGACCCGATCTTGAAGCAGGCCGACGCGCAGGGCCAGTCGTTGTTCGTGTCCAGTGGGGACAACGGCTCGTTCTGCTCCGCGATCGTCGGGGTCAACGGCGTTCCGGCTGGCATCCCGAACGTGGAGTACCCAGCCGCCTCCCCCTACGCCATCGGCGTAGGGGGCACCTCGGTGATCACCGACGCCCCCACCGAGATCGCCTGGTACGCCGGCGGCGGCGGCATCGCCTACACCGAACCGGCAGCCACCTTCGCGGCCGGCGCTGGCGGCAGCTACCTCGGGATCAACCGCGGCGTGCCGGACGTCGCGCTCGACGCCGACCCGAACTCCGGCTACCGGGTGATCGTGAACGGGAGCGAACTGACCATCGGCGGCACCAGCGCCAGCGCCCCTGCCTGGCAGGGCATCTGGCTGCGGGCCCAATCCGCCCACGCGGGAGCCCTCGGATTCGCCGGGCCGGTCATCTACCGCGAACCGGCTACCGCCTACCACGACATCATCGCCGGATCCAACGGGCTGTTCCCGGCAACCCCCGGATATGACTACGTCACCGGCCGAGGCACCGCCGACATCACCGCCTTCGTGAACGGCGCCTGACACCGGGCCAACGCCTGCGAGCCTCGAGGAGTTCTGCCTTCACCGCACTGGGCCTCGCCGTCCGTGACGCCGGCTTCGGGCCGCATCCCGGGAACATCAACGTCAAGACCCTGTGCCGCGGTTACCTTGTCGTCACCTACACCTTCACCGGCTAGCCTCCGGCCGCCACGCCGGCCCCCGTGCTAGCCCTCGGGCCGCCGCGCCCTGGCCAGGGCGTGGTACTCCTCGTTCGGCAGCATGTTGGTGGCCATCGACATCCGATTGGTGAAGTTGTACATGCTGGCCACCTCCGCCACGTCCCACGCCTCCTCCTCGCTTAGGCCCACCGCCCGAAGCCCCGCGATGTCGTGCGCCGTCATCTCGGTCGGGGTGTACGTCAGCTTCTCGGCGTAGGCGCAGATCGCCACCCGGCGCGGATCCAGCTCAGCCCGCCGCCAATCCAAGGTGATCCGGTCGCCGGCCACGGGGTCGCCCAAGGCCTCCCGCAACGCTGCACCGTGCGCCACCAGGCAATACAGGCACCTGTTCGCCATGGACACCACGACCGCGATCATCTCCCGGTCGGCCACCGAGAGGTTCTCCGTCGGTACATGCAAAAGCTTGAAATGGGCGAACCAGGCCCGGAGCCGTTCGGGCCGAAAGGCGTAGGCGGTGAACACATTCGGCACGAAGCCAAGGTTCTCCCTGGCCTTGGCGAACAACCCCCGCAGGTCCTCCGGCAACTCATCTTCGGCCGGAACCGGGTACCAGCTCACGCCGGCCAGCTCGGCGTGCGTTTACTCAGAAATGCCGAAACACCCTCCCGCGCAGCTGCTGTCTGTGAGGTGGAGGCCATCACTTCCACCGCATACCGGTAGCCGTCGGGCTGGCCCAGCGAAAGCTGCGCGTACAAGGAAGTTTTTCCGATGCCCTTGGACTCGCGGCTGCCGCGCGTCGCTCGAGCCAGCAGTTCCCGGGTCGCGCTTGGCAGCTGCACCGCGGGGACGACCCGGTTGACCAGTCCCCAGGAAAGCGCCGTCGCCGCATCGATCACGTCGCCGGTCAGCGCCATTTCCATCGCCCGTTTGCGGCCCACGTTCCGGCCGATCGCCACCATCGGCGTGTGGCAGAACCAGCCACCCTTCCCGCCCGGTGCGGCGAACCCGGCCGTGTCGGCGGCCACAGCCAGATCGCAGCTGGCCACAAGTTGGCAGCCGGCGGCGGTGGCGAGGGCATGGACCTGCGCGACGACCGGCTGGGGGACCGCTTGGATGAGGTCCATCAGCTCGGTGCAGGTCCACAGCAGCGCCCTGGCGGCCGTCAGGTCTGCGTCAGCCAGGTCAGCGAAATCGTGGCCGGCCGAGAACACCGGGCCATTGGCGGCGAGCACGATGCCACGGGCATCGCCACCGCCGACCTGCTCGAAGGCGCGATGAAGCTCACGTAAGTGCTCGTGCGACAGGGCATTTCGCCGTTCCGGCCGGTTCATCGTGATCGTGGCGAACTCGCCCTCCCGGGCGACCAGCACGTGTTCGAATTCCATCGGCGCACCTCCATCCCCGAGGCTACTTCCTGCCAGCAACACTTTTGACTTGCCGCCGGGAGGGCGCTTTCGATCAGCGCGGGTGGGTAAGACTGCGGGTGGCGCACCCCGCGCCCCTAAGGAGGTCAGACAGTGGCGCGACTAAGACGAGTTGGAATGATCGGCGCCGCGGTCGCGTTCGCCCGCAGCCCGCAGGGCCAGCAGATGATCGCGCAGGCCCGGCAGCGCTATGACACCCCGCAGAACCGGGAGAAGGTCCGACAGACCGTCGCGGGGCTGACCGGCCGCCGCCGAGGCCGCTGACCGGACATCGCGGCTTCCTCGCGCTTCGGACATCTTCCCTCCCCCTTGCCAGCAGGGCCGTACAGGGATTGGCTCTCGGTACCTAAGGTGCCGTCCCCAGGAGGACCCATGCCCAGCAAGACCCGTCGTCGCGCGCTCGCAGCAGCGATCGGAGCCAGCACCTTGCTGGCGTTCACCGGTACCGGAACGTCCGCGGTCGCCGGCCCCGCGGCTGGACCTGGGACCTCCGCTGGCACCACCCCCGCGGTGAAGTACATAATCGCGAACCCCGCGTTCACCCCGCTTTCGGTCAATGGCGTACCGGCGCGCGCCCTGTACGGCACATACCGGGGCGCCGGCTACGAGATCGAGGTACCGGCGCACTGGAACCACCAGCTCGTGCTCTATGCGCACGGCTACGCCGGCACCGGGAACGTGCTGACGGTCGATCAGCCGTTCACCCCGCTTCGCCAACACTGGCTGGACCGGGGCTACGCCTGGGCGGCGTCCAGCTACGACGCCAACGGCTACAACGTGCCGGCCGGCGTGCGGGGCACGCACGATCTGATCGGGCTGTTTCGCGGCAGGGTCGGCCGCCCCACCCAGACCTTCATGACCGGGCTGTCCATGGGCGGACAGATCAGCGGGGTCGAGATCGAGACCTACCCGGCGGCGTTCAACGGCGCGCTGACCTGGTGCGGGGTCATGGGCGACAACCAGCTGTTCAACTACTACTACAACTATGCGCAAGGCGCCGCGGCGCTCACCGGCACCCCGGGCCAGTTCCCGCCACCGTTCCCGGATCCCAAGTCCGACCCGTACGTGACCACCGTCCAGACCAAGATCCTTCCCAAGTTGGGCACGATGCCGAACCGAGTGGGCTTCCCGACGGTCCTGAACCCCAAGGGGCGCCAGTTTGAGTCCCTCGCCGAGCAACTGACGGGGGGCGCCCGGCCGGGCTTCTCCGGCGCCTTCCAGAAATTCTGGAACGGCTTCGGCTTCCCGCCGTTGACCCAAATCCCGTTCGTGTTCGGCCTGTTCGGTTCCTCACTCGGGGGCACCCAGGGCATCGCCCCCGGTAACACCAACAGCAACGTCGGCACCCATTACAGCCTGGCGAAGGATCCCACCGTCGCCCTGACCTCGCGCCAGCGGGACGCCGGAGCGGACACCGTCAACGACAAGATCCAGCGGGTCGCGGCCTCCCCGGCCTGGCTGGAGCAACTGGAACCCGACCACGGCCTGAAGGCGTCGATCCCCACGGTGGGCGGCAACCTGCCGGTCCCGCTGCTCACCATCCACGGGACCGGGGACATGTTCGTGCCGCTATCGATGGAGCAGGTGCTCTACCAGCGGGCCAAGGCCGCGGGGCGCACGAACCTGCTCGTGCAGCGGGCCGTCCGCGAGGTTGGACACTGCTCGTACAGCGGTACGGAGCTGGCCAACGGATTCGACGCCATGACCCGCTGGGTCAAGACCGGTGACAAGCCGGCAGGCGACAACATCATGGCGCCGCTTACCAAGGGCTACGACCCGAACTTCGGGTGCCGGTTTACCCAGCCGGACTCGTCGGACAAGCACCCGGTGTTCGCCGCGACCAACCCGGGACTGGCCCCATGCGCGGCCAGGGACCGGGACGGCGCCGGGGACGACAGTGGCAATGGCGACCACGGCGGGAATGGGGACGGGACCGGTGGTGGTGGCAACCTCGGGCCGGGTCAGCACGGCGGTAACCAGCACGCCGCCGGGCGGTAGCCAGCACGGTCTTGACGGTCGTCACGTTATCGGCGGAAGCACCGGGGATGGCAGACTGCTGGCGGTCTCGAACGCGCCGCGATCGAGCCTGGAGGGTTCGCATAGTGGCCGAGTGCATGCGCCTTGAAAGCGCACGACGGGAGACCGTCCGTGGGTTCAAATCCCACACCCTCCGCCCTGGCCGCAAGAAGCGGGCAACCGAACCGGACGCTGGTACGTCATGTTTGGGTAGCGCGGACCTGGCCGGGTCCGCCCTTACCTAGCCGAACGGGACATGGCGTATGCGCTTGACGCTTCTTATCCTCGGGCTGGTCCCGGTAGCTGCATTGACATCGTGCGGTGGTCATCGGACTGGCTCCGTTTCTCCGCCTGCCGTAATCACTACGACGGCGACAGCGACGGCCGCGCCCACGGTGACGACGACCGAGATTCCTCCGGTTTCGGCACCCGCTCGTACTATTTCCCCCACGCCTGCGCCTTTCATTGCGGGGGCTGCCTGTCGCGATGGCCAAGTCCGGACATCGTCGGCAAAGGGCTCCGGAGCAGGAGGAAGCTTCTATGGGCACGAGAGTTTCACGCTGATCGGCACCACGCCGTGCACATTGACGGGCTACCCGGGGCTCAATGTCGTCACCACCGCGGGAACCCAACCCGCGAAGCGGGACGGTTACAGCGTGACCTCGTCCGCAGCGAGCCTAAAAGCGGTGACTCTTAGCCCGACCGCTGGTGCAGCAGCCCAGTTCTACTGGGGGGAAACTCCGCCCGGAAGGGCAACATCGTGCCCGAGGCTAATCCGCCTGATCATTACCCCGCCTGGGCTCTACGCCAGCGCTTTCGAACATGCGGCTGGCTGGTCAGGCTACGTCTGCGGCCAGCCACGCATCGGGTACATCACTGCGGGGTGAACCGTCCCTAGCTCCGCAGGAGGGCAACTACCCCCGTTGGCGCCACCGCTCACGGATGCGGGCGCAGCAGGTCGAGTTGCTCGCCGAATGCCGCATCAAGGTCACCACGCGGTGAATTTTTCGTGCCTTGCGTTGGCTCGTGGGGGGCCGGCCGAAAATGCTTCCCGAGGGTTTGTTTCTGTTGCTGATAGTTCGAACCAATCCCTCGCCCGTAAAGGTGGGTCGGCTCCTCCAGCATCCGCTCGAACGTCAACTTGCACACTGGTTGCCCGTGTTCGATCATGAATGGAACGTCGTGCGCGCGCACCTCGAGGGCCGCGGTGGAGCCCTTGAACCTCTCGGCCGCATCGTAGCCAAAGCCGGGATCGAAGAAACCCGCGTAGTGCGTGCGAAGCTCGCCACTCGTGGGGTCATATGCCGTCATTTCCGCGGCCAGGGTGGGGGGAATGGTCACCGCCTCGTAAGACATCAACAGGTAGAACGACTTTGGCGTCAGCACGATGCGGCGCCCCTTTTCACGCTTGATCGGTTCCCAGTAATCGATCGGGTCCGCTTTCCCTACCCGGGTCATGTCAAGGAGCGGGGGGCTGCTCCGAGCCCGGTACCCGACGTTGCCGAGCCGGTCGCCTCGGAGGTCGAGCCCCAAGAACAGCCCGTCCGCAAGGCCAAGCTTCTCGACCGGTACCTCGATACCCTCCGCAAACAGGATTGGCTGTGCCGAATGGAACTTGGTGATCTCCTGGTCGCTCAGTTCCGCGTGGCCCACCGTCAAACGCAGTTGATTCAAAGACAGGTCCTCCCTTACGAGGACGGGGAAGGAAAGCGGCACGACCTCCAGGAACATCTCCCCCCGGTAGCCTGGCTTAATCTCGTCGAATCGGTAGCTGTGGTCGGTGATGACGCGGGTAAAAACATCCACCCGCCCCGTTGAACTCTTCGGGTTGGCCCGTGCGCGGATCTCACCAGGCAGGTCCAATTGCTCCTTGAGCGGTATCAGATAAGGCAATCCCGGCGCCAGGACGGCGCCGTCTCCCCCGATGCCCACCTCGTCAATAACGACGTCTCGCATTCGCTGCCGAACCGTCTGATGGGTGGGCAGGAAGCTGCAGCGAACCCGGTAGGCGACCGAGCCGAGCCGCAGATCAAGGCTTGCCGGCTGGATACTCTCGGGCAAGATCTCCGAATCAGCGCAGTGCACTACACCGGCCTCGACGGCCTGCGTCAGGTACTGGTTCGGGAGTACCCCTCTGCTGCCGGGCGGTAGTTCTAGCACAGCGCACTGCACCGGCAAGAGGCCACGGTCGATCCTAAGCCAGCTTTACGCGGGTCCGTCATGCTCTTGCCATGGGAGGCAGTCAGCGGCCGGTCACGATCATCACGGGCGGGAGCCGGGGCATCGGGGCGGCGACGGCTGCGCAGTTGGCCCGGGCCGGACACGATCTAGCGCTCGGATACCGCGATAACCGGGACGCTGCCGAGCAGGTTATCGCCGCGGTCACCGCTGCCGGGGTGCGGTGCATCGCCATCCGGGCTGACGTGAGCTGCGATGACGATGTCCAGGAGCTGTTCGCGACTGCGGTCGAACACCTCGGCGTAGTGACGGGCCTGGTCAACAATGCCGGACTCACTGGCCATATCGGTGACCTCGCGGACACCCCGGTCGAGGTAATCCGGCGAGTGATCGACGTCAACCTTCTCGGCGTCGTGCTCTGCGCTCGGCAGGCGGCTCAGGTCATGTCACCGCGGGGAGGGGGGCGCGGCGGCGCCATCGTCAACGTTTCCTCCGCTGCCGCCACCCTCGGCTCCCCGCACGAGTATGTGCACTACGCCGCAGCAAAAGCCGCGGTCGACGCCTTCACCAAGGGCCTCGCCAAGGAGTTGGCTGGCGAGGAAATCAGAGTCAACGCCGTGTCGCCGGGGATCATCCGCACCGAGATCCACGCGGCAGCCGGTGATCCCGATCGGCCCGAGCGTATTGCCTCCCGCATCCCACTCGGGCGAGCTGGCGAACCCGGGGAGGTCGCCCCTGCCATCGCGTGGCTGCTCAGCGCGGAGGCGGCCTACGTGAGCGGCGCCGTCATCCGCATCGCCGGCGGCCTATGAGGTCCTCCTGTTTTACCTGTCTCGCGCGTTCGTGCGGAAGGGCACGACATACGGCTCAGGCGTACATCAGCGCGATCTATCCGGTGCTGTCACGCCCTGCGACGTCCCGTCTGGACGGTGTGGTACCTCGATGGCACCGCACTGGTCATGGCGATGAACCTGCGGCTCTCCGAAAACGAGGCGGTAGCGCTTCGGCGCAAGGCCGAACAAGAGGGTCGGTCGATGCAGGCAGTCGCCAGGGCTGCGATCAACGAGTACACCTCCGATCGGGCGCACACGGCTCGCGGCGGCGATCGACCGAATCCGGACTGAAGACGCTGAGTTGTTGGACCGATTGGCGAAGTGATCGACCCGGAGCCCATCGACTACCTGTCGGTCGACGACCTGATCGAGATCACCACCGGGATTCTCGATGAGGTGCAGGTCCGCGACGCCGGTCTGCTCGCCTCGGCCGGGGCACGACCAGCCATAAGTGTGTTCGGGGCCGATGCCTACCCCAGCTTCGTGGAGAAGGCCGCCGCGCTCATGCACTCGCTGGCTCGGAACCACGGGCTCGTTGACGGCAACAAGCGGCTGGCCTGGTCTGCGACCCGCGCCTTTGTTTGCTCAACGGTCGCGACGTTCATTATGTGATCGATCTGGCGAAGGCGCTCGTGCGGCGGTCGCTGCTGGCGGGTTGGATGTGCCGGAAATCGCGTTATGGATAAAGGCCCACGCCACCGTCCAGTCCGGTTACTAGACCAGTCACAACAGGCGGCGTTGGACCAGGCGGTAGCCGGCTCGACCGAGCAGCGCACCCAGGGCAAGCACGAGCAGGACCAGCAGGACCGGGCCGCTGATGGCGATGATTGCCTGCAGTCCAGTCGCGAAGCCGGATATGGCGTGATGGAACGCGGCGCCGAAGCCGGACCTGGGCCTGGGCGCCGGCGGAGGGGCACCCCCCGGCTCGGTGACGGTGACGGCGATGGTCGCCAGATCCGAGGTGTCCGCCAGGAGCCTCCGCTGCCCCTGCAGTTGCTCGATCCGCGTCTGCACATCCTGGATCTGCTGCTGCACGCTCAGGGTGTCCCCGATGCTGCTCGCCTTGGACAGTAGCGTCAGGTAGGTAGCCCGGGTCTGCTGCAGGGCACTGATCCTGGCCCCGAGATCGACGTACTGGGCGGTGACATCCTGCGCCTGGCTGCTGGAGCCGCTCACGTGTCCGACCGCACGGGCCTGGGCCGATGCGGCCGGATACGCCGCGACCGGTACCCGTAGCGTGATCGTCCCGGCGGCGGGTCCCACGCCCTCGTCGAATCGGCTCTGCCCCACGTAGCCACCCAGTCCGGTCGCAATGCTGGCGAGCCGGTCAAGGCCCGCCGGCACCTTGCCGGCAGGCACCTGTAGTGCCACCTGCGCGGTCTGCACCACCCTCGCCTGCTGGCCGGGGACCGGACTGCTTCGAACAGGCTTGCCCCCGACGGTCCCGTTCGCCGAACCCCCGGCGGACGGAACCGGCACGGCCGCCGGAAGCGGGGCGGTGCCCGACATCGCGCGAGATGCCGACGAGGCACTGCCACTGGACGAGCTGTGGCCCGCCAGGCCTGCGTGCAGTCCAACTACCAGCGCGCCGATGACCGAAACACCAGCGAGCGCCACCAACGGTGGGCGTGCCCTAGCCCACCCGACGCGTCTTCCGCCCGGAGATGCCGTGGCCTGCTCGGACTGGCCGGCCTGCTCCTGCTGGCGGATCTTGGCCAACACCCGGTCCGGACCGTCGGCGGGCGGCTCAAAGGCCTGCCCAGCCAACTCGAGCAGCCCACGCAGGTCGGGTTCAGTTTTCACGACGCGTCTCCCGCGCCGGCAGGTGCCCACGAGCCCAGGCGGGGCTCCGCCGCAAGTTGGCGACGCGCCTGCGCCAATCGGGACCGGACCGTCCCCGGACCTCGCCCGACTGCGACGGCGATCTCCCGGTCGAGCAGGCCGACGAAGTAGTGCAAGATCACCACGACCCGCAGATGCTCTGGCAGCCCAGCCAGGGCGGCCTGCACGTCGGCCGCCCGGACCAGCTGCTCCTCGGGCCCAAGATCGCCTGGCACGGGCAGGTCGGGGTCGAGCTGGTGGCCGGTCCTTGGCCGGGCGGCGTCGGCGCGTTGGCGTGAGCGGCAGGTGTTGACGACTACGCGGTACAGCCAGGCCTGGCGCCCATCACCGTCCGGGAGGGCGCCGCGAAAGCGCCAGACGCGCAAGAAAGCCTCCTGCACTGCTTCCTCGGCGTCGGCAGGATTGGCCAGCAGCAGGCAGGCCGTGCGATACGCACGGGCGTAGCTCACCCGGACCCAACCGTCAAAATCGTCCACCCGCGCCTCCCTGTCAGCAACTAAGACGCGGCGGAAGGCGCAGGTGGCTAACGAAATCCGGTCACGATCGGCTAACGAAGGCGCCCGGCGGAATCCCGAAGCAGCCGCTCCAACCGGCTGCGGTAGAACGAGCGGGTGAGCTTGGACGACTATCGCGCCAAACGAGATGCCGGCCGTACGCCTGAGCCGGTGCCGGGGCCCGGCGACCCGGTCGTGGACCACACCGGCGACGTGCAGGAAGGCCGCGCCGCCACCTTCGTGGTGCAGGAGCACCACGCGACCGACGGGCGTACCGATTTCGGGGCGTTGCAGGCCCGGATGTCGGCAAGCCGAGGGCGGCGTTGCTGCGATCCACCCCGGTTCAGCTGCTGATCTTCGACCTGCTGCAGCGGCGAGGGCTTGGCTCCGGCCGGGTACATCGAAACGTTCACCGCCTCGGTGGCATTGACGCCGGTGGTGTTCACGATGACACCGGCGGCGTTGGCCGGCACATTGTTAAGCCCGGCGGCCGTCACGGTCGACGTGCAGCTGGACGCTCCCGCCAGTCCCAATGAGCATGGCCGATCGCACTTGGTGGGGAAGGGTGTGCAAGGCGAAGGTCGACTGCACCAGCGGCCACGAGCTTTCGGCCGGCGAGTCGGCCACGAAGCTCTGGGCGGTGACTTGCCAAGCCCGCACCGACGCGGTGATCTCGGCGGCATGGATCCTGCGCAGTGCGGCGCCGAGCAGCTCGGCTGATGGCTCAACCAGTTCTAAGCGCTCAGGTGGATGGCCAGTGGCATGGAGTGCTGGCACCAATGCCGCACCGTCGCCGCACCCGAGGTCAAGCAGCCTGCGTGGCCGCACCTGCTCGTACAGGCCAGCGAGAGCCGCGTGCACCTCTCGATACAGGGCTACGTTTCCGCCGCCACCGATAAAAGCCTCGAACGCTGCGGGCTGCTCGTAGACCGGTCCACTGGGCGCACTGGACAGGAACTCCGCCAAGGCGGCTCCCAGCAGGCAATCGCCGCCGGACGCCGCGTCGGAAGCCGCCCGCAGGGCGGCCGGGAGATCTCCCTCGACGAAGGCGCCCAGCGCGTCGACCATTCGATCTTGACCCGGCACGCAACAAGTATGCGAGAGCGGGCACCGCGAGATCGGTGGCCGAAGCAGTGACCACGTCGTGGCTCGAGCAGGCGTTGCCGCGCGCGATGAGGGTGGCTGTGTCGCGGGACTAGGCCCGCGGACGCTGCGTAGAGCCAGAACTTTCCCACCGGTGTGGTCGACGCTGGGGTCCGTTGAGGTTGATCACGACCTGCAGGAGGGAATGGTCTCGATCGTGGCAGTCGCGCAATCGGAACTGGCGATGCGGGCGACGGGTGTCACGACTTCCATTGCGCTTGACGTAACCTCGGGCCAACTGATCATCGGGAGTGCAAGGTGACTGCGACCGAGGACGAGGTAGCCGCTGACCTGCCCTTCGTCATCGCACTGAGGTCGGGTGACATCCCCGCCATCAACTCCATCTTGGCAGCGAATGCGGACAGCGCGAACGCTGGACTTGCCGTGCGGGGGAGCCGCACTCGGACGCCGCTGCACGTGGTGACGGACTGGCCCGGCTATTACCCCAACGCCCCCGAGGTGGTGCGGCTGCTGATCGCAGCAGGTGCAGATCCCGACGGCTGCGTTGGTGAACCGCCGTCAGAGACGCCCCTGCACTGGGCCGCAAGCAGCGATGACCTGGAAGTGGCCGTCGCGCTGATCGACGGTGGTGCCGATCTTGAGGCGCAGGGCGCGTCCATCGCTGGCGGTTCGCCCCTCGACGATGCGGTCGGTTACGGCTGCTGGCATGTGGCCCGGCTCCTGGTGGCCCGGGGCGCACGGGTCAACGGGCTCTGGCACGCTGCCGCCCTCGGTCTCCTGGAGCGGCTCACCGAACTCATGAACACCGATCTACCACCCCACCAGGACGAGATGAATGAGGCGTTTTGGCAGGCGTGCCACGGCGGCCAACGTCGAGCCGCCGAGTACCTGCTGGGCCGAGGAGCGAACCCGAACGCGACACCCGACTACAGCCAGGAGAGCCCGCTGGGGATCGCGGGCAGCACCGACACCCGCCGGAGCACGCTCCAGGAATGGCTCCGTGCCATCGGAGCAACATAGGAGCATTCACGCATCCTCGCCTCGTCACCAAGCGCCGATCTTCCTGCGGCAGGGCAGACCCGGCGCGGGCGCGGCCACAGAAGACCCCCGTCAGCGCGGCGCACCAGGCGCACCTGACCGTGAATCGCTGGGACGCCTTGTTCAGGCTGTCGTCCCAGCGGGTCTGCATCGGCTTGATGAGGGCTCCACCGACACCCACGATGGTGAGCGGGGCACCGTAGACAAAAACGATTGCGCTCGTCGGGACCCTGATCCAAGCCTCAGGCTGACAGGATGCCCCATGACGAGGCGCAACTGGAGGCAGGAGGGTGGTGGGGCTGGCCGCCCTTACCGGGGTGTTAACCGTAAAGCCACCCGCCCTTGGGGCGATTCCTTTTCTCGTCGCCATAATGAGCACTCTTGTGCTGGGCATTCGGGACAGGCGGCGGAAGGCCAAGTCCCTCGCTAGGTCATAGGCGCTGGCACGGCGACCACGAACTGGGATGAGGCGGCAGCTGGCAGCTGCACCACGACCCGCTCGTCGCCGCCCACCACCACGGTTCTTCCATCCCCGGGCAAAACCCGCGGGGATGGCAGCAGCTCACGAGGCTCCCTTCACAGGGCGAGTAGAGCTTGTTCGACGACCTCGGTGAGCGCGGGGTGGACGTAGAGGACGTCCTTGCCGAGCTGATCGACGGTCTGGCCGAGCATCATGCCCTGCAGTAGTGGTTGCAGCAGCGTCGCGGCCTGCGGGCCGATGATATGCGCACCCAGCAGCAGTCGCGTCCCTGGGTCGGCGATTAGCTTAACGAAGCTGGCTGTGTCCTCCAGCGCCCATCCGTAGGCGGTACCAGAGTAGTCGCGCACGGCCACGACGTGATCGATCGACCGCTGCACGGCCTGCGCCTCGGTGAGGCCGACGCCGGCCACCTGCGGGTGGGAGAACACCGCGTGCGGGGCGAGGCCGGTGGGCAGCTGCCGTAGGTCGTGCGGATGGGCGACGTTGTGGGTGACGATGCGCATCTCGGCGTTGGCCATGTGTTTGAGCTGGAAGTGGTTCGCGGCGTCGCCGAGCGCCCACACCCCGGTCACGTTCGTGCGGTAGGCCTCATCGGTGACGAGGTGACCGTGGGTGTCGACGTCCAGGCCGCCCTCGCCGACGTCGAGCAGGTCGGTGTTCGGCCGTCGGCCGGCCGCCATCATCAACACTTCCACGTCGAGGACGCCGCGTCCCGCCGGACCATCGATGGTGACGGCGACCCCCGTCGCCGACGGCGCCACCGAACTCACCACCGTGTTCAGGTGCAGGTCGAAGCGGTCGGCGACCAGCTCGGTGAACCGTTGCGAGACGGCTTCGTCCTCGGCCATCAGCAGCCGGGGGCCGCGCTGCACGATGCTGACCGCGGCACCAAAGGCCGAGAAGACGTGCCCCATCTCGGCGGCGATGAAGCCGCCGCCGATGACGGCCATCGAGCTCGGAACCTCCGCGATGCGCATGATCGTGTCGGACGTGTGGTACTCGACCTGGTCCAGGCCGGGGATGGCCGGGATGTCTGGGCGCGACCCGGCGGCGACGACGATCTGCTCGCCGATGATGGTGCGGTCCCCGACCCGGAGCTGGCGCGGCCCGGTAAAACGAGCGGGTTCGGTGAGGACATCGACCCCGGACTCGCGGCGGTAGGCGACGGCCCGCTCGTGCAGCGGGTCGATGCGCCCGAAGACCCGCTCGCGGATTGCCGGCCAGTCGACCCGCTCGAGCCGGGTGTGCACGCCGAGGCGGGCGGACTCCTGGACGGCGAGGGCCGCGTCGGCTGCCACCACCAGCATCTTCGACGGGATGCAGCCCCGATTCAGACAGGTGCCACCGAAGCGGTCCGGCTCGATGATCGCCGCCTTCATCCCTGCCAGTTCCGCGGTGAACAGCATGTTGCCGCTGCCGGCGCCGATCACGATCAGGTCGTAGCTATCCACCCTGGTCTACTCTCCGCCGCATGGGTCTCAGCTCGGAAACCCGGCAGAGGCTACCTTCTCTTCCCACCGGTGTGTGGACGGTAGCGACCTGGTCACCGGGTTACCAGTGCGCGCGTTGACTCACCTGAAAGGTCCGCGAAATGGCTTAGTTGCCTCAGCTATGAACGGTCCGCGTAGCGATCAGCCTTGCCTCGTCGCTTGACGGTGGAGGCGGGTCGCGCTGGGGCTGTGGATGGCCGAACGCAAGGGGTGACCAGGGAGTTGGCAGGTCGGTACCGGCGGGCGTCGAAGATCGCCAAGGGACAAATTGCCCGGACGAGACATTCGAGCACGGCAGATTCACTCGGCTGCTGCCGCAGCTGATGTAGATGTTTTGGCGCGGTTCGGGTCGGAGGGAGCCAGTCATGACAATCCAGGCACGGCCCGTCCGCGCGGCGGAGCTGCCGCAGACCCCCCGCCCCGACGCGGCCGCCGTGGCGACGCCGCAGCACGACGCGATCCTGGCTCAACTGCGCGAGCTCGAGGAGGCTGAGTGGGCACTGGCCACCGACTGCGTCGGCTGGACAGTCCGCGACATCGCAGCGCACGTCGTCGGCGCGATGGACGAGGCTGCCCACCTGCGGGTTCTGCTGCGCCACCTGCTCCCGGCCCGGCGCGGCGGCCGGCCGAGCAAGGTGGACGGCCTTAATGATGGGCAGATCGTCGACCGCCGCTCGATGCCGCTGAACCGCCTGCTCGACGACCTCGAACGCCTCCGAACCGCCCTGCGTGCGGACCTCCTTGAGCAGGTGGTCTCTTGGTCCGGGGCGGTGGCAGGTAGCCGCGGCCACGAGGCACTGCAGGCCGGGCCACCACATGCGACCGCCAGTGCTCCACCCAACGCCACCCTCGCTCATGATGCGCCCCACGCACCCCGCCCGCTCGGCGCACCGATCCCCACCCCCTCCAACCGTCAACAGCCTCGTCCCTCGAGCCGACCTCAGGTGCCCAGCATGACAATCAGCCACCCTCGACGACCCGCATTCAGACAGCACCTCACGATCGGTGGCGCGGTGCTGCTCTGCGCGGTGTTGGCGTCGTGCTCCGGCAGCAGCAAGACCTCCGCACCGACCGGCACCAGCTCAACACCGGTGACATCGACCCCAGCGGAGACGACCGCAGCAGCAGCAAGCAGTACCAGCGCACAGAAGGCAGCCAGCAGCAAACCGTGCGCGCTGCTTACCCAAGCCGAAGCTGAACGCGCCGTCGGCCACCCGCTCACCGCCGGGGTCGAGTACGCGGGAATCTTATGCGCCTACCGGTCGAGCGACTACTCCGGCGCCAGCGTCGACCTGACCGTCGGTAGGTGGGACTCGATCAACGACGCCGTCCACGCAGACTCACCACCACCGAGCCCGATCAATGGAGTGGGCGACCAGGCGCTGTCCGGATTAGGGCTGTCCGTCCGCAAGGGCAGCGCCGGCTTCGTACTCCTCGTGAGCTGCCCGAACGTCGGATCCGATCAGGAACTCGCCGAAGAAAAGGCCCTCGCCACGCTGATACTGCCTCGACTATGAGAACGGCCCAACCCACTAGGTCTGACATGAAACAACCGGCCCGCAAAGACCCGCGGGGGACACCCGGCGCAAAGGTGTCACACCATCGACCATCGCCGCGCCTACCGTCAGGACCGGCGAGCACTACCCGCCGGCACTCACTTCCCTATTTGGAGGCAAGTGCGGACTGCAGGGCATCAACCAGAGTTGAGTCGCCCTCGGTCCGCAGATCGCTGACCGGAAGCCGGCCGTACAGCATCAGGACCAGGTCAGACGCGGTGCCGTGGATCCTCGCCGAGCCGCCGGCGGTTGGCGACCCCACTCGCCAGTCCCCGTTGGTATCGACGCTGCGCAGCACCACCTCGCCCGCCAAGCCAGTCGCAGCGTCGCGCAGCATGACCTCGAGGAACTCACCGACGCCGTCGTGGGCCAGGTCGGCGGCGAGCGGCGCCGGCGTTCCGGTCGCCAACTCGGCGTCCCATCGATGCACCGCCGCTTCCTGGACCTGATGGCGAGCCACGGCGCCCGCGGTGCGTGGCTCGCCCCACCACGTCCAGCACGGCGCGGCGGCCTCGGCTTCCCTCAGCGCCGCCAGGAGATTCTCGGTGCGACGGCGCATCCACCCGGCCAGATCGGACGGCTCGGGCGGCTCCATGTCGCCGCGCCAGGGAGCGTCCGGCTGCGCGAAGCGGACGTTCTCGGCCCAGAACTGCTGGACGTACCCGAGGTGCGTGACAAGGTCACGCACGGTCCATTCGGGGCAGGAAGGGGCGCGTTTGCCGGTGTTCTCGTCCGTGGCAAGTTCAGCCACCCGGGAGCTGTCAGCAGCAATCGCCAGTAATCCGTCATTCACGCACGACACGTTACGACGCGGCGCCGTCGACGGGGCCGCCGCCGGGGCCCCGGGCCCACGGGATGATGGTGTCGTGCCCAAACTCGTCGCCCCCGCGTTGTCGCCTGGCAGCCTCGCTCGCCTGTCGCAGCCGATCTTTGAGGTCGACGAGCTGGTGCTGCGCCCATGGTCGCCAGGCGACGCTCCAGCCGTCGTCGCCGCGTATCGCGAGCCCAGCATTCAACAGTGGCACGTGCGGTCGATGACCGGGCGCGAGGCACGGACCTGGGTAAGTTCATGGACCGGTCGTTGGGCGAAGGAAACCGGCGCCGGCTGGGCGCTCACCATCGATGACGCGCTGGTGGGGCAAATCTCCCTTGGCCACATGAATTTCAGTGATGGGGCAACGGAGGTTTCCTACTGGGTGCTGCCCGCCGCCCGAGGAAACAGCGTCGCGCCCCGCGCCCTGCACGCCGTAACCTCCTGGGCCCTCGAGCGCCTACGGCTGCATCGGGTAAGACTCACCCACTCGAGCGCCAACGCCGCGTCGTGCCGCGTAGCGGCGAAAGCTGGCTTTGTCCTGGAAGGAACCATGCGTGGCGAGGCGCTCCACGCCGACGGCTGGCACGACATGCGCCTGCACGCCCGGCTCAGCGGCGACGCCCGGTAGATCGGCTCAACCCACCCACCGGACCTCGCCGTCGACCCGCACGCTCGTGGGGGCGAGGCCGAGTGCACGGGCAATCGCCATGGACGCATCATGCTCGGGATGGATGTGAGCAATGATCTGTTGGACTCCGTGCTGGCGTAGCCATTCGGCGATGGCGGTGGCAGCCTCGCGGCCGTATCCGAGTCGTTGGTAGGCAGGCGCCACCACCCACGCGAGCTCCGCCGCAGTCCCGCCGTCCTGCGTTCGGACAGTGGCCTGCACCGTCCCGACCGCGGCGCCACTCGGGTGATGGCGCATGATCCAGTTCAGCCAGCGTTCACCGCCGTCCGGGGAGTGGCCGACCACCTGCCGGGCGTACGTGGCGCGCAACTCGTCCACCGTGGCGGGGTGGCCGCCGATGAAGGTGTGCAGCCCCTGATCGTCAAAAAGGGACGCGAGCTGTTCAGCGTGCTCGACGCGCAATGGCTCCAGCCGCAGGCGGCCCGTGGCAAGAACCGGCGCAGCGGGCCAGCCGTCGAGAGCAGGCACCGCGGCAATGTAGTCCGTCAACGCCGCACGAGCGCAGAAGTGGACATCGACGCTCAGTGGCTCATCAGCGCTGGAGAAAGAGCACGACGTCAGATCGAAGTCGTCCTTCGGTGAGCAGCCGGTCAAGCGCAGCGATGACGGCTCCGACGAACGGTCGGTCCTGGCGGAACGTCTTGACTGACACGAGGACGATGCCGCCGTGGGTTCGACTGGCAGCCTGGTACTGATGGTCGAGAGCGACGAAGTCCTTGATGTTGGCAGTGACCACAGCTCGCCCGCTCGCGGCAGCCGCCGCGAGGATGTACTCGTCCGGCAGCCCAATGAGGTCGCGATCGGCAACCACGGCCAGCACATCGTGACCGCGTGCGCGCAGCTGCTCGGCGATTGCGGCGCTGAACATCTCGTCCAACAACAGTGGGTGACTCACCCGGGGCGGCGACCCAGTAAACCCTGCTCTCTTCGCCACGATCGCTCCGCCGCCCGTTCCGCCGTGTCCGCAGCGGTGATTTCTTGCTCAACCTCGGTGGGGTGAGCGGCCCAATACCGCAATGCGGTGCGTAGCAGCCGCAAGGTCGTGCCGGCGTTACTAGCGACCACAGAGAGCAACTTGTCCTCGCCGAGTCTCGGCTCGGCCGCACGCGCGGACTTGACCGCACGGATGATCTCCCAGATGTCGGGACCGCCGACGAGGGCCGCCCGTCGTCCGGTGGGCCCGTCGCGGAACATCACCCCGGGGTGGTCGGTCATCCGCAGTCCCTCGTCGACGAGCCGGTTCGCCGCCGCCGACAACGACAGGCCCGGGCGCGTGCCGACGAAACCAGCGAGCCGGTCGGCAACGCCCGCGTCGAACCTGACCGGCGTCGCAGCTCTCTTCACCACGACTACACCGTAGTCGCTGCGAGGTGAGATGGACCGGCGAACGAGCTCACCGGCCGCCGGCGCCGGCGCCGGCTCACAGGAGCGCGGCGAACTGGCGTAGCCCCGCCGGCCACCCCCCGTCGCTCCCGACCCCGTCACGGACGCTCCCAGCCCGGTCCGTCGGCATCAAGCTGGTCATGCACGCGAACGACCCTGGTACCGGAATCGGTCGGGTGAAGGTGACCGTGACCCGGCTGCCGACCGCATCTGGACCCGGTACGGCCCAGTCGGGCCCGACCAACCAGGAGAACGCGAATACCCGCGGCAGGTCCCAGGGACCCGCGGTGACGAAAACTTTTTCAAAAGCGGGTTTGTTACCGGTGCTGGAGCCAGATGTTGGGCTCGATGTATGTGCCGAGGTCGGCGTCGCGGTCGATTCGAAGGGTGCTCAGGCCGTCGGGGATGACGTAGTCCCCGCTGTCCGGGAATGCCATTCCCGTCCAGGACTCCCATTCAGCGATGGTGCCGGTCATCGTTTGCGAGATCGGCGCCGTAGCGATGATCTGGGCGCCGAGCTGCCAGTGGGTGCGGACCCACGGATCCAGCGGGGAGCCATCGGCCCGCATCCAGGCGGCGAAGCGCTCGATCGGCGTGAGCGGGTAGCGAGCCTTCAATGTGGGTCGTACTGGTGCGATGACCCGCATCCAGCCACGCTGTTCCGTTAGCTGCCCAAGAGCGTTCAGCAGCTCCCCGGCGAGACCGCGGCCGCGCTGGTCGGGATGTATTTGCGCGGCCATCACGACCAGCGTGTCGGGAACCTGCCCGCGCCGATGGCCCTCGACCGCCCTGGCCAGCGAATCGGTGTAGCCACCCGGGAGATCGGCCGGCCTACCGGTCCAGGCAATTGGCACCGCCCAGCCGGCGGCCACCGGTACGTCGTCGTGATCCAGCAGCACCAACTCCAGATCGGCGAACAGTTCACGGACCGGACCGATGTACGTCTTGACCTGCTGGTCGGCCGTGATGAAGGACGGCCAGCCGTCCGCGAACAGGCAGGCCAACTGGTCATCCGGCCGCTGCCGGGATTGCATCTGTTCCACGACCATTGGCATGTCCGTTGTCTACCCCCGGCGAGACCCACCCGTCGCGGGAGTTGTTCGTGGCTGCCGTTCGTCGGCATGTCAGGGTGGAGCGATGGAGCGCCAAGATCCCCAGCCCGCCGCCGACGAGCGGACCACCCTCGGACAGTTCCTGGACTACCAGCGAGCGACGATGCTCGGTAAGGCGGAAGGGCTTACCCAAGAGCAGCTGACCAGGCGGCTGCCGACCTCCGCGCTCACCCTGGCCGGCCTGCTCAAGCACCTAGCGCTGGTCGAGGACGACTGGATCCAGGTGCGCTTCCTGGGCCGGCCCGAACTTGAGCCGTGGGCCAGTGCACCGTGGGACGAGGACCGGGATTGGGAGTTTCACACCGCCGAGCACGACGACCCCGACGAGCTCAGGGCCCGCTACGCTGACGCTTGTGAGCGCAGCCGGCAGGCTGTTGCGTCGGCCCGCATGGATGATCTTTCGGTCGGCACCGCTCGGGAGGGCCACCAGTGGAGCCTGCGCTGGATCCTGACTCACCTCATTGAGGAAACCTCCCGGCACAATGGCCACGCCGACCTGCTCCGAGAGGCGATCGACGGCGCCGTCGGCGAGTGACCTACCGCGCGCAGCCACTCGCCGGATCACCCAACCACGCAGCTTTCGAGCGCGGCGACTACCGTCGAGCCCGTGGCTGTGCGGCAGATCCGACTGTTCGGGGACCCGGTCCTCAATACACCGTCAAGCGCGGTTGGGGTGTTCGACGGTGAACTGCGGCGGCTGGTCAAGGACCTGCACGACACCCTCACCCAGGCCGACGGGGCCGGCTTGGCTGCTCCGCAACTCGGCATCGGCCTTCGCGTTTTCGTCTATCACGTTGGCAACGACGTGGGGCACATCGTGAACCCCGCCGTCCACCAACCCGACGACGAGGAGCAGGACGGCCCGGAAGGCTGCCTGTCCCTGCCGGGACTCACGTTTGATTGCCGACGCCGGATGAAGGTTGTTGCCCATGGGCAGAACGAGTACGGCGACCCGATCAGCGTCGAGGGCAACGCGCTCGTCGCCCGATGCATCCAACACGAAACAGACCATCTGGACGGCGTGCTGTTCATCGACCGGCTCGACACCGCCACCCGCAAGGCGGCGATGGCAGCAATCCGGCAGGCCGACTGGTCCGGTCTTGCGCCCGGCCCGGTGAAGATTAGCCCGCACGCCATCTCCGGGGTGCTCGGCTGACGGCGGGGTTTTGCCCCGCCCATCGCCAGGGGCACCACCGCGTCCGGTTCGACTGGGCGCTGCAGGGGGCGCATGCCCTCGGGGATAATGCCGACGTGGCAGTCGTTGTCGATGTCCTTTCATTCACCACGACGTTGACCGTCGCGGTCGACGCCGGCACCAACGTCTTGCCGTATCGCTGGAACGACGCCACCGCGGCGCAGTACGCGCGTGAGCACGACGCCGTGCTGGCCGTCGCTCGCTCGCAAGCAAAGCCAGGCCAGATCAGTTTGTCGCCGGTCAGCCTGCGGCAGGGGCAACCGCCCGCGCGGTTGGTGCTGCCCTCACCTAACGGGTCCACCATCGCCCACGAACTGGGCCGGTCAACGGGAACCTGCCTGGGCGCATCTCTACGCAACCCCGGCGCCGTCGCGGACTGGATCAGCAACCGGTACGGCGCGGACGGGCCGGCCGTGGCGGTCGTCGCGGCCGGCGAACGCTGGCCGGACGGCTCCCTCCGCCCTGCGGTTGAGGACCTTTGGGGAGCCGGCGCCGTCCTTGCCGCACTTGAGACTCGCGGCTGGCGCGATCTCTCGCCCGAGGCGCAGATGGCCACCGCAGCCTGGAATGCGGTCGCGGGCCGGCTCCGGGTGGCACTCCTGGACTGCGCCAGCGGTCGGGAACTCGCGGCCGCGGGCTACGAAGACGACGTGCTGATCGCGGCGGAGTTCGATCAGAGCGCGAGCGTCCCCCTGCTGGGGGACGGCGGCTTCGCACCGGCGAGCTAGCCCTGTCGCCACGCCGGGGGGTGACTGCAAGGGCGGTGGATACGAGGGTCACGCGGCGGCGCGTACCAGCGCAGGAGCGGCCGCGCCCTTCGCCAGTACTGCACGCGGCGGTCCGGGGCGAAATGCGCTCGCCTCGGCCGGCCGGATGCGGCACGGTCGTCCGGTGAACGCCGCACCCGGGCGCCCGACTGCCCTGATCACCGGAGTCGGTCGGCGGATCGGCATCGGCGCCGCGATCGCGGCCCGGCTGGCGAACGACGGCTGGGACGTGGCGACCTGCCACTGGCTGCCCTACGACGACCGGATGCCCTGGGGGAGCCAACCCGGCGATCCGGAGTGGATCGCCGCGTCGATGCGTGCGGCCGGCGCGCGGACACTGACGTTGGCCGCCGACCTGAGCGACATCGAAGCTCCGGCGCAGCTGTTCGACGCCGTCGAGGCGCAGTTAGCGCCGGTCACCGCGCTCGTTCTGTGCCACTGCGAATCGGTCGACTCTGGCCTGTTCGACACCACCGTCGACAGTTTCGACCGGCACTTCGCGGTCAACGCCCGCGCATCCTGGCTGCTCATCGCCGAGTTCGCGCGCCGTTACCGCGGTGCGCCGGGGGACGGCCGGATCGTCGCGCTCACCAGCGATCACACCGCCGGCAACCTGCCTTATGGCGCCAGCAAGGGCGCGTTGGACCGCATCGTTGTCGCAGCGGCCACCGAACTCGCCCACCTGCGGATCACCGCCAACATCGTCAACCCTGGGCCGGTCGACACCGGGTGGATGAGCGCCGCCCAGTTGGATGCCATCACCGCTGGCAACCCGCGAGGCAGGGCCGGACGGCCGGCCGACACCGCTGCCTTGGTTTCCTTTCTCTGCTCGGCGGAGGGGGACTGGATCAACGGCCAGCTGCTGCACTCCGACGGCGGCCTGCGCACCTGACGCGTCGACTCGGCTCAGTCCGGCCGTTCAACGCTCCGCCACGACCGGTTGGCGGCGCATCCCGGATTTGATGGAGGCGCGCGCGGCCGCGCGGTCATCGCCGAATCCGACGTAGCAAGTCTCGGCGAGCGCAATCAAAACAGTGGCCGTCGTCGTGGGGTCGAGGATGCCGGCGAGCAAGCTCGCGACCGAAGCGTGGGTGAGCATCCAGCATTGATAGGCGCCAGATTGCGCGTCCTCGACATAGGGGAAGCGGCCCGCGTCGAGGCAGCGCTGCACGAAGCCGACCAGGGTCGCGAACACGTCGGCTCCGACCTCGGTGTCGCCCTCATTCACCTGCCGGGTGAGAAACATCGCCCGGTATAGGTGCGGGTTCTGCAGTCCGTTGCTGACATATGCGCTTCCGCTGGCGGTGAGGTCAGCGACCGGATCCCGGGTACGCCGCACCGCCGCAAGGTGCGCAGCCAGCCGGATGAAGCCTTCTTCGCGTACCGCCCTGAGCAGTGCCTCGATGCCGGAAAAATGGGTGTAGACCGCCATCGTCGAGGTGCCAACCTCACTGGCAACCCGCCGGGTTGTGACGGCGCGCGGTCCGCTTTCGGCGAGCAGCGTCGCGGCGGCCCCGATGAGCGCGGCGCGTACGGCAGCGTTGCCACCCCTTGGGCTCACCCTTGACAGCCTCCTATAACGCCGTTATACCCATACCTATAACATTGTTACAGATCGCGGGAGGCTCCGATGTTCGTGACTCTCGATGTCGTCAAAACCCGGCGGTTGGTGCTGCGCGCGCTGCCCGTGGATGCGCCAGGACTGCGGTATGCCCGGGTCCTGCTCGGGGGAGCAGGCGACGAGGTCCACCGGCCGTGGCAGAACCGGCCCACGACGTTGCGCTGGACCGCGCGGCGTCGCGACGGCTGGGGGCGCCCCGATCCGCGTCGGCTGATGCTGCTGGCGTGCTGGCAGGACGATGCCTTGCCGTTGCCGGCAGGCGAGTTGCTCGGCGTGTCGCTGCGGGAGGCGTGGCGGGCGCGACTGGAGCGACTGGGTTCGCACGGGACGATCGACGGCACTGACCCGTTCGCCGACACCGCGACCGACCGGGCCGGATGCGCCGGGCGGCGCGGCGTGACTCTCACCTATGGCAACGGCAACAAACACGTGCTCGACTTCCTGCGCCGCACCAACCAAGTCGTGGAAAAGACTCACCAGACGCCCGGGCTGCTCGCCTCCTGCAACATGTTCGACCGCCGCGGCAAGGGCCTGTGGACGTTCTCGTGTTGGGACGACCTGGGCGCGGCAATGGAGATGCTGTACGCCGATCCCGAGCATCGGCAGGCGATTCGACTGGCCCGTGACGGGTTCTACGGGGCCGAGATGTGGTTCGCCCGCCTGGCGCTGGTCGACAGCCACGGAACGATCGCCGGCCGCGACCCCTTCGCTGCGCCCCGAAGTTTGGCGCACGGAACCAGCTGACGCGAGGCGGCTAACCGGCGGTGATGCCAAAATCCGAGGCGTCTTCGCGTAGTTGGGACAGTGCGCGGTCCAGGCCGTCGATGGCGCCATCGGCAACCAGGCGGGTAAACACCGGATCACCAGCGGTGGCTAACGCCCGCAGGCCTTCGATGTGGTCGCTGATGCGCACGCTGACCGCCGCCAGCAGCTCATCGACGGTGCCGGTGTAGCCGTAGGCGTCCAACAGTAACCTCAGCCGCTGCGGGCGGTCCGCGAAGCGGGTGAAGCCTTCGGCCAGCACAATGTCACGGGCGTGCAGCGGGACCCAGGAGAACGCCACAAACGCAAGGTCGCGCACCGGCGGGCACGGCCCGGCGAAGTCCCAATCGATGAAGCCAACCAGACTGGCAGCCGAGGCGACACCATGCCCGAGGCCGCCGGCGCCTAGGGCGCCGGCACCGATGGCGGCGGGCGCCCAAACGGCGTTGTAGGGGGCAGCATCGTTGTGTCCGACGACCTCCCCGGGGCGCCAAGGAGCCGAGGACATGCGCCATCGTGTCCCGGCCGGTGGCAGGAAATCGGCGACAACGTCGTGGTAGCGGCGCAGCCAGGCCCCAACCTGGACCAGCGCGTCATCGGAGTGCACCCATCGCGGCCATGGACGAGCTAGCCCGATCGTCGTCCCGGGCAGGAAGCTGAGCACCTCTCGGCCCTGTTCATCAAAGCCGAGCGCTCGGGGCGCCCCGTCAAACCCGCGCGATTCAAGGTGACGCAACAACGCGTGTATCGCGGGTGTCCACGGCCCGGTGGCCCGGCGCACGCTTCCGCCGGCCAGAACGGCCCCGCCCGCATTGCCTCCTAGCAGCCGCTGCTCCTCCACGACATTCAGCCTTCCAGTTCGCGAGGGCGCCGAACTGCATTGCGTTCAACCGGCCGCGGCCGCGACGATGGCTTGCCCAGAGCTCCAGAGCCAAGCACAAGGAGGCCCCGGTGTCAGAACCAGCAGCGGCTGGGCCACTTCAGCCCCCATCGGGGCGGAGCAGGTGGACCTCGTTCATCGCTGATGCGGCTACCCCGGGGAAACCCGCGCGGGGACTGCATGAGCAGGCGAACCCGCGGCACCGCCTTCGGGTCGAGCACGACGCCCATACCCTGCTCATCCACCTCAGCGACGAGGATGGCGGCGGGTGGACGACCATCGCTGTCGATCGAGCCACCCGCCAATGCGCCATCGCGCAGGACACCCGGCAGGGCGACACCGCTCGGCAGGCCTACGAGGGCCTTTACCACCAGTAGCGAGGGACCGCTTGTCCAGAAATCCTCGGACACTCGCCGCCTACGAGGCCGCGGCCGACCTTTACGCCGAGCAGACACTGGGGACGCCCTCTGCGCCGGTCCTGGCGTTCATCGATGCGCTCGTCGAGATGGTGCCCGCGGCCGCCACTGTCCTGGAGGTAGGCAGCGCCACCGGCCGGGACGCGGCGCTGTTCGAGGCGAGGGGGCTGAGGGTGTGCCGGACCGACGCGACGCAGGCCTTCGTCAGCAGAATGCGGGCGGACGGCCACCCGGCGCAGCTTCTCAACGTTCTCACCGACGACCTCGGCGTCGGGTGGGACCTGCTCTACGCAAGTGCGGTCTTTCTGCACTTCTCGGTCACCGAGCTCACCCAGGTGCTGGCCAAGGGCGCCGGCGCGGTCCTACCCGGCGGTCTGCTGGCGTTCACCGTGAAGCAGGGCAGCGGAGCGGCGTGGAGCACGGCTAAACTGGGGCGCCCCAGGTACTTCACCTATTGGCGCGAGCCAGCATTGCGCGCGCTGATCGACGCGTCGGCCTGGCAGGCCGTTTCCATCGAGCAGGTGCCTGGTGCCAACGAGGACTGGCTCTACAGCATCTGCCGGCGGCCGGCGAGCTGAGCAGGCAACACGGCACGCTGCGACGGAACCTCGTGCCCAACAACATCGGGAGCCGGCAACCCTGGCGTGGGTTGCCGGCTCCCAGGTGCAGTCCAGCTGGCACCCTCTCGGGCAGTCGGATTAGCGGCCGGCGATGCCGATTGCCGACCCACCCGCAGCCATCAGGATCGGGTCGGACGCGTCCTGGAGCTTGGTCAGGCTGCCGTTGTCCTCGACCCGGAACCCGGTGACTGAGCCCTGGAACACGTTGCGCGCGTAAAGGTAGCGGCTGTTTCCGCTAAGCGTCTCGTCGAGCCCGCCCACGCTGCCGGCAGGACCGACGACCCCGGCGGTCGGGTTAAGCAACGCGAGAGAGCCGTCGTCGCCCACCTTGTAGCTCGACACGAATCCGCTGAACGCGCTGGTGACGTACGCGTACTTACCGTTCTCGGTGTTCACCACCCAGCAGGTGTCCGTCTGTCCGTTTCCCACTGTTGGACTCCTTCGCGTGAGCGTCCCGCCGCCACCCACGGCATAAGAGGCGAGACCGCCTAGTCCTGGGCCGGCCTGGAAGTTCTCTGTCGCCAGCAGCACGCTGTGGTTGGTGTACGTGGTGCCGAACGGACCCTGGCTGGGAAGGTTGGAGTTCACGATCGGCCCGTGGGCCACACCGGCGCTGTCGACCGTGTAGGAGTCGATCACGTTAGCTTCGACCTCAGTCACGGTCAGCACATCACCCTTCGGGTTGAACGCGACCTGCGCACACCCGGACGGCGTTGACCCGCTCAAGGACTGGGTGGAGCCCGGGATCGGGGTGAGCGAACCGTCGTCACTCACCCTAAAGCCGGTGATGTTGGCGCCCGTACCTGGATCGCAGTTGGTCCGCTGGGCATTGAGCACGTAGAGCACGTTGCCGTGCAGGGCGATGCTGGTCGGGTGGTTGATCCCGCGCGACTCAATCCCGACCCGCGTCAGCCCCGCCGGCGCGTTGTAGCGGAACACCGAGATGGAGTTGCTTCCCAGGTTCGACGCAAACAGGAACCGGTGCTCGTGGCCGAGATGGTTGGTCGGGGACTCCGTTCCGAGGATCACCGAGTTGACCGAGTTGTCGGGCATGCCGTCTCCGGTTCCGCCCGTGTCGTAGCTGCCGGCGTTCGTCAGCGTGCCGTCCGCGGCTCGGCGGAAGGCCACGATTTTGTTGCCGCTGGTTTGGTTCGATGCCGCGAACACTCCCCCGGCGCCACCCTGGCCGCCGGACCCGTCCTGACCACCCGAGCCGTCATGGCTTCCGGCTTGCCCGTTGTCACGCGTTGTCGATGCCGACGCGGTACCAGCCCCGAGTCCTGTCCCAGCGATGGCGGCAACGGCAAGACCCAGCGTTGCCCGCCTCATAGCAGTGCGCATAGCAGCTCTCCACCCGTCGATGTCGAGGCTCGACGATTTGCGAGCCGCACGAGCGATCGTGCCCGCGGGGAGCGGCAAACAGGCCATTTGCCTTCTTACAGAAAGGAAACGGCCAAAGGATACGAAATCTTACAGAAAGGAAACGACGGAAAATGCCGCGCTTCATCCTCACCGGTGCTCCTGGCTGCGGCGAGGGTTCATCGACAAGATCCTCAAAGTGCAACAGCACCAGGAAGTTTACTCGCCCCACCCCTTGCGCGGCTCGCAGATCTTCGACCCGTCGCCGGTCTGCACGCTCGCCCTCAACACGTATCTCGGTTACCCCGCCTCGGCACACCTCTCGGCGGAGAGAAGTTCGAGCAGGTACACGCGGACACTGGCCCCGTCCATCGGGCCGCCGCCGCGCCCGGTGGGTGGTGCGGTGCTCCGGCCGGGGGTGACGGTGCTCATCGCCGCCCAGCGTCACACCCGCGGCCCTTGGTTATCGGCTGCGTGACCGAATAAGGCGACGGGCACCTATAGCGAGCCCGACCGCAACCACCGAAACCAACGGCAGCAGCGGATTTCCGCCGGTCGCCGCAAGCGCACCGGAACTGGGACTGGCGAGAGCCTGGCTCGGACCGGGGCCACCCTGACTGCCGGATCCGTTCGAGCCGCCGCCTTGCCCAACGCCGGGGCCGGTCACGGCTTGCGGCGACCCGAACGCACGCTGACCGGCGAGTACCGGCACGGTGAGCACGCCGGGTGCGGCCCGAGCGGTGAGCACGCTGACGACCTGCGGCACCCGGTTGTTCTGATATGACACGTCGCTCGCCGCAAGGACGAGGCGGATCTTGTGGCCGGTGGCGTATCGGTGCACGACGCCGGGCAGCTCGATGTGCAGCGGCTTGGTCACATCAGCCACGCGGACCGGGGCGATCAGACGATGCACCAGCGTGGTCGAGTTGTCGGGCGCGACGTCGTAGATCTTGGCGAACATGAGCAGATCGCCCTGCGGGCCGAGGGCCTGCGACTGCTCGGCGGTAGGCGAGGACAGCCGCACGTCCAGGGTCGGGATTCCCACGGAGTCGACGTTGGTGGTCAGCGGCTGGGTGTCATAGGCGGCGAAGGTGCCCGGCGCGTCAGTTGCCGGTGGCTGTTGGGTGTCCGGGTTCGGCGCGGTGTAGGACTGGCTCAGCGGCCCGCCGGCACCGGGGGTGGCGAACTGGCCGGTCCCGGCCAGCACCTGTCCCCGGTTCGGGGTCAGGTCCTTGGCCGAGGACAGGAACAGCTGCTGGGTAGTGCCGACCGGGTAGGCGGGCGCCTGCTGGTAGGCGGCCGCCGCATTCGGTGCGGTGTAGGCGTAGTCACGGAAGTAGCTGAAGTCCAACGCGGGTGCGCTCGCGTTGTCCTTGAGGTAGTGGTCGAACCACTGCTCGAACAGGCCGCCCTCGTAGGTGCCGGTGGGAGCGTTCAGGTCCAGTTCCCCCGCGACGGGGGTGGAGTTGCTGTGCCCCCAGGACTGCCAGAGCAGTTTCACCGCCGTGCCCTGTGCCTTGAGCTGGCGGTAGTTGGCAACCGACTCCTGCAGGTTGAACAGCGTGTCCGACTGACCCTGCGCGAGGAACGTCGGGATCGTGATCTTAGAAAGGTAGCTGTGCACCGACGCCTGACGCAGGAAGCTCAGGGTCGTCGCGTTCGGGGCGTTGTCGGTGGTCTCCTGGGTGAGTGCCGTGCAAGCCCGCGGATCGAACTCGGGGCAGGTGTTCAGCGCGCTAGGTACCCGCTCGCTGGGGTCCTCGAGCGCATACTTCAGTCCCTGCGCCTGGCCGTCAGCGAAGAACAGCCCGGTCCAGTCGAGCTTTCCGACCCCAGGGGTGGCGTAGCTGACGGAGTTCGGTTGCAGGGTGGTGTTATTCGGGGTGAGCGAGTAGCTCAGGTCGTTCCAGGTGATGATCGGCACGATGGTGTCGACCCGCTTGTCCACCGCTGCGGTGGCGAACTGGATCTGCCCGCCGTAGGAGCCGCCGATCATGCCGACCCGCGGATCATGGGGAAACGCTTTGTCCTGCTTCACGTACACCCCGCACCGCGGGAACGGGCAGGCCCCCCCGGCAGTGTCCAGCACCACGGGCTTGGTCGCGTCGTACATCGCCGCCCCCGTTTGGCCATCCATGGTGTCGACGTAGGCCTTGATCGCCGGGTCGCCGCCCAGGAAGCTGACCAGCTGCGAACCCACCGCGCCGTCATGCTGCATGTCGTCGAGGGTGATCCGGCAGCTGCTGCCGCCGAAACCCAGACCCGAGTACGAAAGCACCACGTAGCCCCGCGCTGCGAACGCCTTGCCCAGGCCGGCCTGGTCGGCCTTCGAGCCGCCGAAGCCGTTCGTGGTGAGGATCGCGGGAGCAGCGCCTGCCGCCGGCGCCGGGTTGGGAACGTAAAGGTCGGCGGCCACCGTCGGCTGGTAGGTCGGATCGAGGGCGGGCGTCGGGCAGCCCGGTGACGAGATCAGGATGCGTAGCGGGGTCACCGTGTAGGGGGCTGGCGCGGCCGAGGCCGTTGCGGCCAAGGCCGTTGTAGCCGAGGCGGGGACGGCGAGGCCAAGGCCCACGGTCGAGGCCGACACTGCGACGGCAAGTACAACGCTCAGACGACGCACCAAGACCTCCATAGGCTGACTAGCGGTAACAGGTTCAACGAACCCGGCGAGCGCCGGTGACGGGGCAGCCCCGGCGCGGGATCCGGCGCCGGCGTCAGCGCGCGCCGGCTAAAGCCGCGCTCAGCTGGGCAATTGTGGGGGACCCGGCCAGGCCCCCCTCGGTCTGATAGACGCGGCAGGACAGGCCAGGCGCGGCGCCGGGTTCAGCGAACGGGTCGACGCCGTCGATCAGGATGGTGGGGGAGCCGAGAAACCCGAGCCGCTCGGCATCCTCGACGGTGTTGACTGCGGTGCGACGCACGACAATGTCGGCGGCCGGGGTCTGCTCCGCTGCCGCCTGGAGGTTGGCACTGGCCATCTCAACGTGGGGGCAGCCGTCGAAATGCAGCAACGTCACGGTGATGCGGCGCGGCGCATCGGTCGGGATATCAGCCATGGTTGCGGGGTAGGCCGCTAGGCCAAAGCAACCGCGTCGTCGGGTGGCTCGATTGGGACGGCGAGCGCGAGCGACCCGCCCGGGTGCCGTGGCCGTGGGCGACGGGGCTCGCGCACCCCAGCCGGCCCTCCGCCACCCGGGCCGCCGGAGCCACCCGGGCCGAGGGGCATCAGCCGGAGCAGCCGTACGCAGCGAAGCACCCACCCGGCACCCACCGCAGCGGCGCCGAGGACTCCCCACTCGACTAAGTTCGCGAACCCTCCCCCCACCAGCACCGCGACAATCGCTAGGCAGGTAAGCACCAACGAACGCCGACCGCCGCGGACCGCGAGGGCGAACGCTGGCACCCGAAGCACCAGCCGCTCGGAGCGGTACCGGGACCGGCAGCATCGGGCCGCCCGGAATCGCGGCAGTCGGAATCCCGCCGACCGGAAGCGCGGCGGTCGTATTCGTCGGCGAAGACCACGTCCGATACGCGGCACAGCATCCTCCGAGCTTGCTTGGTGCGAGGATCTCAGCGTCCGCCAGGTGGACCCGGCGCGCAAGGCCCGGCCGGCCCACTGAGCGTGATCAAGCAAAGTTGGTTGCGAAATCGGCGATTCAGCAACCATGTTTGCTTGATCACCAGGATTGGGCGGCCCTAGCAACGCGGGAGGCGAGAGCATGGGCGTCGTTCTCGAACGGCGGGGCCCGGTCGCATGGCTGCGGATGAACCGACCCGAGGCGCTCAACGCCTTCGACGCGCCGATGATCGAAGCGATGCGTGAGCGCGTCGCCGAGGTGGCGAGCGACCCGGAGATCCGAGCGGTGGTGCTCGCCGGCAACGGAAGGGCGTTCTGCACCGGCGTCGACGTCAAGGGTCTGGGCCAAGGTTCGCTCGGGCTGGAGTGGTTCCGGGATTGGCACCAGATGACCGGCGAGCTCGAACGCCTCGATGTGCCGCTCATCGCGGCCATCCAGGGCCATTGCCTCGGCGGAGGACTCATGCTCACGCTGACCGCCGACTACCGGGTGGCGGCCGACGACCTGCGGATCGGCCTCGGCGCGGTGCGGCATGGGATCTTGCCGGGTTCGGCGCCGCACCGCCTGGCCGGCGCGGTGGGATCGATTGCCGCCCGGCGGCTATGCCTGTTCGGTGAGTACCTCGACGTCGCCGAGGCACTGCGGATCGGCCTCATCGACCGGGCGGTGCCACCCGCCCCGCTGGAGGCAACCGCCGGCGCCCTCGCCGAGCACGCCGCTTCGCTGGCCGGCGGGACGATCCGCGAGCTCAAGGGCCTGCTCCGGCAATCGGCGTCGCTGAGCGACGAGGCGTACCAGATCGCATACCTCGCGGCCCAGCAACGCTGCCTCGCCGCGCGGCCAGCCACATCCTCCTATCCGCCCGTCCACCCCCTTTCGTGATCATGCAAAAAAGCCCGGGATTACCCGGTTTTCGCAGCCACTTTTGCATGATGACGACACGTGGAGAGCTGTGACGCCTACCCAGCTGCGCGCATTCGCGACGGTTGTCCGGCTCGGTTCGGTTAAGAAGGCAGCGGCTGACCTGGGCGTGTCAGAGGCGGCGGTTTCCTTGCATGTGGGCCAGCTCCGCAAAGAGCTGGGGGACAAGCTGTTCACCCGGACCGGTGCGGGGCTTGCCTTCACCCCAGGCGGGCTACGCCTGGCAAGCCGTGCGGCCGAGATGCTGGGGCTGGCGGACCGCACGATGCTCGAGGTGCGGCAGGCAGCCAGCGGTCGGCGGCTGCTGCGGGTCGCCACGTCGAGCCTGTTCGCCGAGCACGCAGCTCCTGGCCTCATCGAGCTGTTCGCCAGCCGGGCCGACGACCTGGACGTCGAGCTGAGCAGCCACAGCGCGGGTAACTTCAACGCCCTGCTGCTCACGCGCGCCGTGGACGTCGCGATCGGGCCACGCCCCCCGACGGTGGACAAGTCGATCGTCGACAAGCCGTTTCTGAACTACCAGGTCATCGCTGTCGCCGGCCCGGACCACCCGCTGTCGAAGGTCCACCCGAGCATCGGCCAGCTACGCGAGCAGACCTGGCTGCTTGGCCCTTCGGCCGCCACCGACATCGGACTGGTCCAAACCCTGCTGCACCGGATCAACGTGCCAGAAGATCACCAGCAGATCTTCCAGAGTCACGCGGCGGCCCTTGAGGAGGCGAAGCGGGGTAAGGGCATCGCGTTGGCGGTGTCCTTCGCAGTGTCCCAGGACCTGGCCAACGGCGACCTCAAGCGCATACCCGGGCAATCGCTGCAGGCGGATGGGGTCTGGAGCATTCTCGCCCTCGCCGAGCGGGGCACCCCGTCGACAGCAGCCGAGTTGACGCGCTTCGTCACCACCCCACGCGCCACCCAGGCCATGCTGCGCGGGTCCGGGGTCACCGTTGGCCGGTTCCGACCCTCGATTCACGTGACCCTGTGGAATTAGCCGTCCGCGTGGAACTCACGGGCCGGGTGGAACTGGCCGACCCCGTGGTAGTAGCCGGTGACCCGCACCGGGCAACCTGCGCGATCACGCCGGCCAGTGCCCGGAAGTTGTCGGCGGCCACGAGGGCGTCGCAGTGCGGCAACGCGGCCGCCATCGTCGCAACCTGCGGCTCGAAGCCGGGGGCACCCGCCCGCGGGTTCATCCAGATCACCCGGTAGGCGCGGCGCCGCAGCCGGGCCATGGCACTCGCGAGCTGCTGGGGCGAATCGCTGTCCCAGCCGTCGGAGGCGACGATCACGACCGCTCCCCGCAGCAGGCCGCCGTGGTGCGAGGCCAGCAGCCGTTGCAAATTCGACGCGATCTGCGTGCCGCCGAAGCGATCCACGACTTTCGCCGTCGCCAGCTCGATCGCCGTGTCGGCCGACCGGTGCGCGAGGACGGTCGTCAGCCGCGTCAACGTCGTGGCGAAGGCGAACACCTCGGCGTCGACGCTCAGCGCGAGCGCCCGCATCAGGTGGAAATACGCCGATGCCTGGGCCTGCATCGACTGGCTGACATCGCAGAGCATCACGACGCGCCGCGGCCTGTCGATGGGCGTCACCCGCACCAGATGTATCGGCTCCCATCCGGTCCGCCGCGACCGCGCGATGGTCGGCCGAATCGCGATTCGGCGACCCCCGGGGCCCACGGCGTACCGGCGTGAGCGCCGGGTCGGCCAGCCGTGCATCGCCGATTCCAGCCACCGGCCCAGCAGCTGCATCTCGGCGGAGCTGAGCCGCTCAAAGGGCACCTCGGCCAGGGCGGCGACCTCGCTCGGCAGCCGTTGCGGGACGGCCAACGCGCTGTCGGAGTCCTCGGCGCCGGCGACCGCGGGCGGCAACGTGAGCCAGGGCAGGCCGGCGCCTGCCTGCTCATCGGGCGCGGCCCCCGGAACGGAGGCAAGCGTGTCGTCCGCACTGAACGTGCCGGCGGTCGGCGTGCGGCGGGCATGCGGATCCACCCCAAGTACCGCGTCGTCGAACACGGAAGCGAACAGCGCGTCGAAGGCGGCCAGCTCGGAGTGCCGGCGGACCAGGGTGAGTCGGGACGCCCAGTAGACCCGCGAGCGCCCATCTGGCGGGGCTGCCCCCAGCGCCCGGATGAAGTCCGCCACACCGGTGAGGCCCGCGCACACCCCGTGCGCCCGCAGACGGCCGGTCAAGGCTACGGCGAACGCGGCCTTGTCGATACCGCGCAGCATCGCCGGCCCGGCGGCGTCACTCACGGCCGCTGGCGTTCATCCGGAAACCGGCTGGGGATAGCCCAGATCCTCCAGGGCTGCGCTGATGGTGACCCGATCATCGGGGGTCTTGGCGATGGCACCGAGGGTGCGCAGGATGTCCGGGCGGACCAGGTTCGCGGCCCCAATCACCGAGAGCACCGACACCCAATCGATCGTCTCGGCCAGGCCGGGGGCCTTATCGAGATCTAGCTGGCGTACGCGGCCGATGAACGCAGTGGTCGAGCCGATCAGCGCGTCGCCCGCCGCCGGGACCGATCGCCGCAGGATCTCGGCCGCCCGGGGCAGCGCCGGGAAGTCGATCCAGTGATACAGGCACCGCCGGCGCAGAGCGTCGTGCAACTCCCGGCTCCGGTTCGAGGTGAGCACCACGATCGGCGGCCGCGCCGCGGTGAAGGTCCCCAGCTCCGGGATGGTGATCGAGGCCTCCCCGAGGAACTCGAGCAGCAGCGCCTCGAACTCGTCGTCGGCGCGATCGATCTCGTCGATCAGCAGCACGGGGGCCGCGGGCCCCTGGTGCCGGATCGCCCGCAGGATCGGGCGCTCGGCCAGGAACTCCGCGGTGAACAGGTCAGCATCGGTGAGCTTCTCGTGGCGGGATTCCGCCAGCCGGATGGCGAGCAGTTGGCGCTGATAGTTCCACTCATAGAGCGCCTCGTTCACGGTCAGCCCCTCGTAGCACTGCAGCCGGATCAAGGGTGTCGCGAGCGCCCCGGCGAGGGCCTTCGCGGCGGCCGTCTTACCGACGCCTGGCTCGCCCTCAAGCAGCAACGGTCGGCCGAGTCGGAGGGCGAAGAACAGCGCGGACGCCAGGCCCTCGTCAACCAGGTAGTCGACCTTGTCCAGGCGCGACGCCACCTCGTCGGCGTCGGCGAACTGCGAACTCATCCGGCGGTCGCGACCCTCTCGGCGTACTGCTCGCGGCAGTGCGCGTTGCAGAACCACAGGCTCTCGCCGGCAACGACGAACTGTGGGGAGTCGGCCATCACCGTCACCGTCATGCCGCAGACTGGGTCGATCGCCTGGATCGGGGTCGAGGACCCGTTTTCCGGCCCGGCCGAGGCGCCAACGGTCGCTCGCACCGCGGTACCGGCAGCGGTGCCGGTCGGCCGGCCGCCCACCGCGGTTGCGCTCCCGGCCAGCCCACCAGTGCGAATCGCCGCGATGACCTCGGCGAGAATCGACACCGCGACCTCCGGCGCGGTTCGCGAACCGATGTCCAGGCCGGCGGGGCTGCTGATCCGGGCGCGTTCGGCCTCGCTCAGCTCGAGCTCGTCGAAGACGGCGGCCCCCCGCCGGCGGCTGGCCACCAGCGCGATGTAGCCGATGCCGACGTCAAGCGCGGCCCGGATGGAATCATGCTCGTCGCGCCCATGGCTCGCGACGATCAGCGCGGCCGCCTGCGCGGGAATCTCCCCGGGCAGCGACCGGCTGGTCGCGGTGCCGGGCAGCGACCGGCTGGTCGCGTAACCAAGCACCTCGGCAATCTCGATGACAGCATCAGCGACCGGCGTGTGGCCCACAATCTCCAGCAGCGGCGGCGGCAGCATCGGCTCAAGGAAGATCTCCAACGCCCCGCCGGACAGGCATGGGTTGACGACCATCCGCGCCCCCGGTGACTCGGGGAAGGGTTGCTCACCTTCCGGCAACACGCGCAGAAGCACCGTCTCCCCGTCCCGCAGCGCGCCGAGGGCCGCAGTGCGCACGGAGTTCTCGGCGCACTGGCCGCCGACGAATCCCTCGATCGACCCGTCGGAGAGCACGATCGCGTCGTCCCCGGCCCGAGCCGAGGTCGGCACCTGGGCCCGGACTACGGTCGCATGCACGAACGGCACCCGGTCGGCGGACAGCTCCCCCGCCCGGGCGGACAGCCCCCTTCTCATCTGGGGCGGCTCATATCGGGGGCCGCGCGCGGCCCTGCATGGCATCCCATACCCGCGACGGGGTGAGCGGCATGTCCGCGTGCCTCACCCCGAAGGACTTCAGGGCGTCGACGACCGCGTTGACCACCGCGGGCGGCGAGCCGACCGTCGCGGACTCCCCGACGCCCTTCGCCCCGATCGGGTGGTGCGGCGACGGGGTGACCGTGAAGCCGGTCTCCCAGTCGGGAACCTCAAGCGCAGTGGGGATGAGGTAATCCATCAACGAACCGCCGAGGCAATTCCCGTCCTCATCGAACGCGATGATCTCCATCAGCGCCATGCCGACGCCGTCGGTGAGGCCACCGTGCACCTGCCCCTCGATGATCATCGGGTTGATCCGGGTGCCGCAGTCGTCCACCGCGACGAACCGGCGCACCTTCACCACCGCCGTTCCCGGGTCAATGTCCACGACGCAGATGTAGGCGCCGTTGGGGTAGGTGAGGTTCTCCGGGTTGTAGCAGATCTGCGCTTCCAGGCCGCCCTCGATGCCCTCCGGGAGGTCACCGGCTCCGTGGGCCTTCATCGCGATGTCCTGGATAGTGACCGACTTGGTGGGGTCGCCCTTGACGTGGAACGAGCCCTTGTCCCACTCCAGGTCGGCGACCTCCAGCATCCCGGAGGCGATGATCCGGGCCTTGTCCCGCACCTTGCGGGCCACCAGCGCCGCCGCCGCGCCGGACACCGGCGTGGACCGGCTGCCATAGGTGCCCAACCCGAACGGGGTCTGGTCGGTGTCCCCGTGCACCACCTCAATGTCCGCCGGCGGGATCCCCAGCTCCTCGGCGACGATCTGCGCGAACGTCGTCTCGTGCCCCTGGCCCTGCGACTGCACCGACAGGCGGACCACCGCCTTGCCAGTCGGGTGGATGCGCAGCTCGCAGCCGTCGGCCATGCCGAGGCCGAGGATGTCCATGTCCTTGCGGGGGCCGGCACCGACGGCCTCGGTGAAGAATGAGACCCCGATCCCCATCAGCTCACCGCGTTCGCGCCGCTCGGCTTGCTCGGCGCGCAGCGCCGGGTAGTCGGCGATCCGCATCGCCTCCCGCATGGTGCGCTCGTACTCGCCGGAGTCATACACCCACCCCGTCTTGGTGGTGTAGGGAAACTGCTCGGGCTGGATGAAGTTCGCAAGGCGCAGCTCGACCGGGTCCATCTTCAGCTCGTAGGCGAGGCAGTCCACGATCCGTTCCACCAGGTAGACGGCCTCGGTGATGCGGAACGAGCAGGCATAGGCGACGCCGCCCGGTGCCTTGTTCGTGTAGACGGCGGTCATCTTGCAGTAGGCGGCCTCGATGTCGTAGCTGCCGGTGAACACCCCGAAGAAACCGGCCGGATACTTCACCGGCGCCGCGGTCCCGTTGAACGCCCCGTGGTCGGCCAGCACGTTGGTGCGGATCGCGAGGATCTTGCCTTCCTTGGTGGCCGCGATCTCCCCGCGCATGATGTAGTCCCGTGCGAAACCAGTGCTGATCAGGTTCTCCGAGCGGTCCTCCATCCACTTCACCGGCTTGCCGGTGAGCAGCGAGCCCACGATGGCGCACACATAGCCCGGGTAGATCGGGACCTTGTTCCCAAAGCCGCCGCCGAGGTCGGGGGAGATGACCCGGATCTTGTGTTCGGGCAGGCCGGCGACGATCGCGTAGAGCGTGCGGTGCGCATGTGGCGCCTGAGTGGTCGACCAGAGCGTCAGCTTGCCGTCGATCTGGTCGTAATCGGCGACGGCGCCGCAGGTCTCCATCGGCGCCGGGTGCACCCGTGGGTAGACGATGTCCTCGCTGACGACCACGTCCGCCGAGGCGAATACCGCCTCGGTCGCCGCGGCGTCACCGGTCTCCCAGTCGAAGCAGTGATTGTCGGTCTTGCCCTCGCGGTCATCGCGGATCACCGGCGCGCTCGGGTCCAGCGCCTTACGCGCGTCGATGACTGGCTCGAGGATGTCGTACTCGACGTCGATCAGTTCCAGCGCATCGCGCGCCGAGTAGCGGTCCTCGGCCACCACGAAGGCGACCTCCTGGCCCTGGAATCGGACCTTGTCGGTCGCCAGCACCGCCTGCACATCGTTGGACAGGGTCGGCATCCAGGCCAGCCCCTTCTCGGCCAGCATCGCGCCGGTGACCACCAGCTTGACCTTCGGATGCGCCTGGGCCGCGGTGATGTCGATGCTGACGACCCGGGCGTGGGCCACCGAGGAACGCAGCACGGCCAGGTGCAGCATGCCGGGCAGCTGCACGTCGTCGCAGTAGCGGCCCTTGCCGCGGATGAATCGCGGGTCCTCCTTGCGCAGCATCCGGCCGTAGCCGACCGGCTTTTTGTCGTTGTCCTCGAATTCGGTGACCGGCCGGTCGTCCACGGCGGTCATGAGGCGCTCCCCGCGGTCACGCTGGTCCGGGTTCCCGCCTGTTCGGCTGCGGCCCACTGCACGGAGCGGACGATGGTGGCGTATCCCGTACACCGGCAAATTTGACCGGAGATCGCCTCCCGAATCTCGCCCTCGGACGGGCTGGGGTTGCGGTCCAGCAGCGCACGTGTGGTCATCAGCATGCCTGGGGTGCAGAACCCGCACTGCAGCCCGTGGCACTGCATGAACCCCTCCTGCAGCGGGTCGAGCACCCCGTCCTTGGCGAGCCCCTCGACGGTGCGCACCTCGTGGCCGCCGGCCATCGCCGCGAGCACCGTGCACGACTTCACCGGCTCGCCGTCGAGCCAGACCACGCAGGTGCCGCAGTTGCTGGTGTCGCAGCCCCAGTGGGTTCCGGTCAGGGCCAGGTGGTCGCGCAGGAAGTGGACCAGCAGCAGCCGTCCCTCGATCTCCCTGGTGACCTCGTCACCGTTGATCGTCATCGAAACCTGCATGCTCAGACCCTCTCGGTGATTCGGGCAACGGACCGGCGCAGCGCCCGCCGGGTCAGCTCGCTCGCCAGGTGGCGCTTGTACTCGACGCTTCCCCGGCTGTCGGTCGCCGGATTGCAGTTCTGCGCGGCAAGTTCACCGGCCCGGGCGTACAGCTCCTCTGACGGTGCCTGGCCGCGCAGCGCCTCGGAGATCGCCGGCAGCCCGGCCGTGTTCGGGCCCACCGCGGCAAGCCCCACCCGCGCGTCGACGATCACGCCGTCATCCATCCAGACGGCCGCCCCGGCCGAGACCACCGCCCAGTCGCCGGCGCGCCGCTCCACCTTCTCGTAGGCGCTGGAACCGCCCGGCCGCACCGGGAAGCGGACCTCGGTGAGCAACTCGGCTGCCCCCACCGCGGTCTCGTAGGGGCCGCGATAGAACTCCTCCATCGGCACGACCCGCTCCCCGTCCCGGCCGCGGATCACGCAGCTGGCGCCCAGCGTCGTGCATACCGCCGACAGGTCCTCGGAGGGGTCCGCCTGGCACAGCGACCCGCCGAGGGTCCCCCGGTTGCGGACCACCGGATCGGCGATCACCCGCTCCGCGTCGCGGAAGATGGGGAAGGCCTGCGCGAGCTCGTCGGACTCGAGCAGCTCCCGGTGCCTGGTCATCGCCCCGATCCGGATCTGGGCCGGTTCGACCGTGATGTGGCCGAGCTCGTCGCGCAGGTCGTTGATGTCGATCAGGTACTCGAAGTTGGCGAGCCGGAGTTTCATCATCGGCAGCAGGCTGTGGCCGCCGGCCACCAGCCGCGCCGTGTCGCCCAGCCGGTCCAGCAGCCCGATCGCCTGATCGACGCTACTGGCGCGTTCGTACTCGAACGGCGCAGACACCTGCATGCCCGACCCCTTCCCTCGTCGTTGCGGGTGAGTGCCATTGGGCGCCCCCCAGCGGGCGATGTCAACGCCTACCTAAGCAATCGCTTAGGTAGGCCCCCGACCCCTACGTTGGGCCCGTGCCGACCGAGCAGAGGGCGGAGTTTCCCGCCGGGGATCCCGACGAGCGGGAGTTGCTCCTGCGCTGGCTCACCTATCTGCGGGCAGCCGTCGCCCGAAAGCTCGACGGCCTGGGCGAGCCAGAGGCGCGGTGGACGCCGGACGGCTCGCTGATCTCGCTGCTGGGCATCGTCAACCACCTCACCCACGTGGAGTGGCGCTGGATCGACGGCGGGATGCGCGGCGAGCAGGTCGACCGCGACGAGCGGGAGTTCCATCCCGGCGACAAGCTCACGGTGCAGGGGGCGCTGCTGGCCTACCGCCAGCGAGCGTCGGCCACCGACGCGACCGTACGGGCGATGGCTTCGCTAGCCGAGCCGTGCCGGTGGGGCGAGAACACGAACCTGCGTTGGGTGCTCCTGCATCTGATCAACGAGACGGCGCGCCACGCCGGCCACGCCGATGCCACCCGGGAACTGCTGGACGGCACGACCGGGGAGTGAGGGAGCACGCGATGGAGGGGACGCCTGGCAACCAGCGGTGGCGAGTACGCGCGGCACGGGAGGACGATTTCGAAAGATGGCGTGAGCTCTACCGGGGCTACGCCGATTTCTACCGGGTGCCGCAGCCGGAGGAGTCAGCGCGGCTGGTGTGGTCCTGGATCCACGATCCGCGCCACGAGTTCGGGTGCCTGCTGGTCGAGGACGGGCAGCAAATCGCCGGCCTGGCGCACTTTCGACCATTCGCCCGGCCCCTGTCGGGGGGCACCGGTTGCTACCTTGACGACCTGTTCGTTGATCCGGATCTGCGCGGCGCCGGCGCCGCCCCCGCGTTGCTCACCGAGCTGCGCCGGCTCGCCCGGGGCAAGGGGTGGAACGTCGTGCGGTGGATCACTGCTGACGACAATCATCGGGCAATGGCCACCTACGACCGCTACGCAGAGCGCACCCGCTGGGTCACCTACGACATGAGCGCCGAGTGACGGCGGCACCTACCCGCCCGCCGAACCCGGTCGCCGCAGCCAGCTAACGAGGCGCCGTCGCCGGGCCCGGGGGGGTCAGGAGACGTCGAACTGCTCGGGGTCCGGCCCGAGCCGGCTCCCGGCCATACCGGACAGCTCGCCCATCTGAGCGGCGGTCAGCTCGAAGTCGAAGACCTCGATGTTGGCCCGGATCCGCTCCGCGTGGGTGGATTTCGGGATCGCCACATTGCCCAGCTGGAGGTGCCAGCGAAGCACGACCTGGGCCGGCGTCCGGTCGACCGCCTGGGCGATGCCGGTCACCACCGGGTCCTGCAACAACCCCTGGCCCTGACCGATCGGGCTCCACGCCTCCGTCACGATGCTGTGCTCGGCGTGGAAGGCGCGCAGGTCGGCCTGGTTGAACCGGGGATGCAACTCGATCTGGTTGACGGCCGGCACTACCCCGCTCTCGGCGAGCAACCGCCGCAGGTGCGGCTCGGTGAAGTTGGACACGCCGATGGCTCGAGCCCGGCCGTCGGCGTAGATCTTCTCCAGCGCCTGCCAGGTCTCGACGTAGCGCCCGCGGCTCGGCAGCGGCCAGTGGATCAAATAAAGGTCGACGCTGTCCACGCCAAGCTTGCCCAGGCTGGTGTCGAAGGCCCGCAGCGCCTCGTCGTGGCCGTGGTCGGTGTTCCACAACTTGGTGGTGAGGAACAGCTCCTCCCGCGGGACGCCGGCCTCGGCGATCGCCTTGCCCACGCCCTCCTCGTTGCCGTATGCCGCAGCGGTATCGATGAGCCGGTAGCCGGACTCGATGGCCGAGCGGACGGGTTCGACGACCTCATCCGGGGGGATCTGGAAGACGCCAAAGCCGAGCTGCGGGATCTCCACGCCGTTGTTCAACCGGGTCAGGGGTGCGTTGGTCATACGACCTCCAATTTGCCTTCGCTTCGCCGCTTCGCAGCTTCGCTCATGCAGGGTCCCTTCCCCTTCACCCCGCCCCGACACCACCGCGCGGGATTCAGCCCGTCATCGAGCCGGTGAGTGTCGCGAAAACGACTACGTCGTCGCGGTAGTGACCGCTGGCGGCGTCGAAGCTGCCCCCGCAGGTGACCAGCCGGAGGGCGGCATCGCGGGTGTTCGCGTAGACCAGCTGCGTGGGGAACTGGTCCTTGCCGAACTCCCGGACGCCGGTGACGGTGAATACCGCGGTGCGCCGGTCAGCGCGCTCGACCTCGACGTGGTCCCCCGGGTGCAGGGCAGCCAACCGGTAGAAGACGGCGGGCCCCCCGGCGGCAGAATCCACATGGCCGGCGATGACAGCGGGGCCGAGTGCCCCCGGCGTTGGCGATGCGCGGTACCAGCCGGTCTGGGAAAACGCGGTGGGGACCTGCAGGCTGCCATCGGCGTTGAGCCCCAGGCCGACCACCGGCGCCGACACCCCCAGCGCCGGGATCTTCAGCCGCTGCGGGAGCGCTGAACCAAGCGGTTGTACGTCCTGCCCTCCGCCGAGCACGCCCCGCTGCAGCGCCGGTCCCGTGCTGCGGAGGCTCGCCGGGCGAACCGCAACTGGGGGCCCTACGCGGCTGGCCTGGAAGGGCGACACCGACCCCGCGGCCGATGCAGCCGGGGACGGGGGCGGGCGATGCTGGGCAGCGGCGAGCACCAGCAGGCCACCCCCGGACGCCGCCAGGACGGCGATGCCCGCCCTGGCGACCCAGACGGCGGGCCGGCTCACCGGCGCCGCAGCCGCCGTCCCCCGGCGAGGGCGCCGGCGCCGAGCAGCAGCGCACCGCCGGTCACCAGCAGGCCAAACGGAGTGCGGCTGGTCGACCCGCCGCCGGCGGCGACCCCGCCGGCGGGGATGACGCCGACCTGGCCACCACTGACCGGCGCGGCCCCGGCAGGAGCTCCGCCCCCTGTGCTGGCGGCGGCAGGCACGAACAGCAACCCGGCTGGGCTGCCCAACCCGGTGGCGAACGGCGTCACGGTTCCCGTCGAAAGGTCAAGTGTCCCGACCGTCCCCGGATTGACGCTGCTGTCCTTCGGCACGGCCGAGTAGGCGGTGCCGGCTGCAAAGTCGCCCGTAATGGCGATCAGCGAATTGGTCGCGTTGTCGGTGACGTACAGCGTGCCCTGCCCCCCGGTCGCGAACGCGGTGTCGTTCACCTCGGTGCTGGTGTGCAGGACCGACAGTGCCGGGTTGCTGCCGCCGGCGCCCCCGGTGAACACCAGCTCCTTGTCGCCCTGCGAGTCCAGCAAATAGTTCCCAGCGAACCGCGGGCTGGTCGAAGGAACCACCTCGGTCGAGTCCGGATCGGTGAGCGCCAGCTTCTCGGACTTCCCGTGGTTTGCGCCGCTGTTCGCGGTAGTGGCCACGCTGGTGTCGGTGAACACCGGCGTCAGGCTGGCCCTCCCACCGGCGAGCTGTACGCGGTAGGCAGCCGGCCCGGACGCGGCCTTGGGTGCGGAGGCCGCAATCAGGATCTGCCCGTTCACCACCGAGATCGCGTCGGTCCCGCCCTGGTGCGGGAGCGAGCTGGGGCTATATACGTAGTGCGTTGGTGTCGGGGACGATGGGCTGATCGTGTACAGGCTCGAATTGGCGTCCTCGTTGACCGTCGCGATCAGGCGGTTGTTGGCTGGGTCGGCGCTCAATCCGTCGCATTTGCCGGTGAGGGTCCACTTGGCGACGGGGGCGCCGGCCATCGTGAACTCCTGAACCGTGCTGGTCGTGCCGCCGCCGGGGGCCGGCTCACCCTTGGCGCCCACGCCGTTCTGGAAGCTGACGAACAGATGGTTGCCGAGCGCGGTGACGTCGTCCGGCTTCGACAGGCTGCCGCCCGTCGCCAGCGTGGTGATGCTGAATCCGGCGGGAACGGTTGGGCCCGCGGCGATCGCCGCCGAGCCGCTTGCGATAGCCAACGCGCCGCCAGCCAGACTCAGCACGGTGGCCGTGCCGCGTCGGCGCATCAACGCTCCGCTGACATTTGCGGCTCCACTCACACCCACGATTTCTCCTCACGCCAGGGGTGCCCGTCGGTGGACACGAGGCACACCGTGTCGTGAGGGCATGGCCGCGAGGTGACCCTTTCGTGTTCCGCAGGTGTCCACCGGTCGAGCGTTGTGCACCGGGCCCTTCCGGGCGCGTCCTACCGGGCAGTAACTGCGGCCCATTCTGGCCAGGGCGTCGGCAGGGCGCCACCGATCTGCCCGATGAACTGGTCCAGGTACCACCGCCGGAACGCCACCGATTGCGCCGGCGTTGCCAGAGTCAGCAGGTGCTGGCCGGCTCGGCAATAGTCATCGGCGGCATCAAGAAGCTGGCCGAGGTCGGCTGCCGCCTTCGCGGCCGCCGCCGGGACCTGGAAGGTCAGCTCGATCTCCTGGAGGCCCCCCGCCGCGGCGTTAGCGAGCTCGACCTCCTGCTCGGCGGTGAATCCGTCGTAGCGCGCGGTGAGTTGCTGGATCAGCCCGGTCAGCCGGGCCGGCACCTCAAGCGCGGCGCCCCGGTCGCCGTCTGCCGCCATCAAGGTGAACTCGCGGATGAGCTCATCGCCGTGCTCCTGGGCGCGCTCCCAGAGCGCCACCGGCAGCTGCTGCAGCCGGACCTCCACCAGTTCCCCGCTTTCCTCCCCGGCGGCGTTCATGACCGGTACGCCGTCGATGCAGGACTCACGGGACCCTCCCGCTGCTCGGATGACGCGGACCCGCGCTTGGCCGAAGGCGCAGCGGTGCCCGGCTCGTCGTTACTGGCGACCTCGACCCGGTTGCGGCCGCGTTCCTTGGCGAAATAGCTCGCCCGGTCGGCCCGGCGAAGGAGCCCCTCGAATCCAGCCGAGTGATCCGGGATGACGGCGACTCCGAAGCTGGCGGTGATGGGCTGGAGCAATCCAGGGACCTGTTCGCAGCCAATTGCGTCACGCAACTTCCCTGCCAGCGCCATAGCGCCAGCGACATCGGTGTCCGGTGCGAGAACCAGGAACTCCTCCCCGCCGACACGGGCAAAGTCGCTCTCCCGCAAGCTGGCCCGCAGGCACTCGCCCACTGCGGAGAGAGCGGCGTCCCCGGTTTCGTGTCCGTACCGATCGTTGATGGTCTTGAAATGATCCAGGTCGAAGGCGATAGCGGCCAGGGGCTCCGCCGTTCGGCCAGCGTGGGCTGCCATCCGCTTAAAGGGCCCGGGCGACGCTGTCTTCGGCCGCCGCCAACCGCATCGTTGTTGCGTCGCCCGCCGTCGCGTTGGCGACAAGCACGCTCACTTGCTCGTAAGAACTCTGGCCACTGAGGTAAGGAGCCAAGAACTCCTCCCGACCGGTGTTGGTGAACCCGCGCACACCGGTTTCCATGTCTAGCTGCGCCGCGAGCAGGGTTGCGACGCTCGCGGCGTTTCTCCCCGCACTGACGGCCGAGTCGCGCTGCACCTGGAAGGCAGCGAGCAGCGCCGCGGCCACGACTACGACCGCGGCCAGCAGAGAGCCCAACTGGCGGCGTGACCTAGACACGCCTCCCTATCGACACAACACCGCCCCAGCATGAGCGAAGCTGCGAAACGGCGAAGCGAAGGCAAATTTGGACCTCGCCTGAGCGGCGGACGGCTAGTTTGCCTCCCGTGACCGAGCGCTACTTCGAGGACTACGCCGTCGGCGCCAGCGACGAACACGGGCCGATCCGCGTCGAGGAGGCCGAGGTGATCGAGTTCGGTCAGCGCTTCGATCCGCAGCCGATCCACATCGACCGGGCGGCCGCCGAGGCTGGACCCTACGGCGGCCTGATCGCCAGTGGCTGGCATACCTGCGCGGTGATGATGCGGCTGCTGGTCGACCAATTCCTCTCACCAGCCTCCAGCCTTGGCTCGCCCGGCGTCGATGAGCTGCGCTGGCTTCGGCCGGTCCGGCCAGGTGACCGGCTCACCGTCCGCACCGTGGTCACCGAGGCGCGCCTGTCGCGGAGCAAGCCGGATCGTGGTCTGATCCGGACCAGGGTGGAGCTGATCAACCAAGCCGGGGAGGTCGCCCTCAGCTTGATCGCCATGAATCTCGTCAGGAGCCGCCAGGGTTGCGGCCCAAGTGAAAGGGAGTCGTGATGACCGGGGTACGGGTACTGGTGGGCACCCGCAAGGGCGCGTTCATCCTCACCTCCGACGCGAAACGCGAGCATTGGGACGTCGCGGGTCCGCATTTTGCCGGCTGGGAGATTTACCACGTCAAGGGATCCGCCGCCGACCCGGCCCGGCTCTACGCTTCGCAGTGCAGCGGCTGGTTCGGGCAGCAAATCCAGCGCTCCGACGACGGCGGCGCCCGCTGGGAGCCGGTCGGTAACAAGTTCGAATATGACGGCGTCCCTGGCACGCATCAGTGGTACGACGGCACCCCGCACCCGTGGGAGTTCGCGCGGGTCTGGCATCTAGAACCAGCGCTCACCGACCCTGACACCGTCTACGCCGGGGTGGAAGACGCCGCCTTGTTCCGCTCCACCGACGGTGGCCAGGAATGGACCGAACTGCCCGGGTTACGCGAGCAGGGCTCGGGACCGAAGTGGCAGCCGGGGGCCGGCGGGATGTGCCTGCACACGATCGTGCAAGATCCCGCCGTTCCCGGCCGGATGTACGTCGCCATCTCGGCGGCCGGGGTGTTTCGGTCCGACGACGCCGGCACCACGTGGCGGCCGATCAACCAAGGCTTGCTCTCCGACGGCATCCCAAGTCCCGCCGCCGAGGTCGGGCACTGCGTGCACCGCATCGCGCTTCACCCGGGGCGCCCGGACGTCCTGTTCATGCAAAAACACTGGGATGTCATGCGCAGCGACGACGCCGGGGAGTCGTGGCACGAGATCAGCGGAGACTTGCCGAGCGACTTCGGCTTCCCCATCGACGTGCACGCGCACGAGCCGGACACCGTGTACGTGATTCCGATCAAGAGTGATTCCGAGCACTACCCACCCGAGGGCAAGCTGCGGGTGTACCGCAGCCGGACCGGCGGGAACGAATGGGAGCCGCTCACCAAGGGCCTGCCGCAGAGCAACTGTTACGTCAACGTGCTGCGCGATGCCATGGCGGTCGACTCTCTCGATTCCTGCGGCGTCTACTTCGGGACGACCGGCGGCCAGGTCTACGCCTCGCCCGACGCGGGGGACAGCTGGGCGCCGATCGTGCGAGATCTCCCGGCGGTGCTGTCGGTCGAAGTCCAGACGCTCCCATGATCCGCGTAGTGCTGCCGGCGCATCTGCGCACCCTGGCCAGGGTGAGCGGCGAGGTGAAACTCGAAATCCAGGACGCGCCCACGCAGCGGCTGGTCCTGGATGCGCTTGAGGCCCGCTACCCAATGCTGCGCGGCACGATGCGCGATCAGGTCAGCGGGAAACGCCGGCCGTTCGTGCGGTTCTTCGCCTGCGAGCAGGACCTCTCCCACGAACCGGCCGACACGCCGCTCCCCGCCCCTGTCGCGGCGGGCAGCGAACCCTTCCTCGTCGTGGGGGCGATGGCCGGCGGCTGACGCCGGCTTGTGGCATGGCCGGCGGCTGACGCCGGCTTAGGGCGGGGCCGGCGGCTGACGCCGGCTTGCGGCGGGGCCGGCGGCTGACGCGGCGCAATGTTCACTCCAGCGTGCGCGGCGAATGAGCGGGCTACACCTTAGAGTGAGGACGGGAGGGTCCTCCTCTCGCCGCGTGTCGCGGAACCCCGAGAAGCGATTGGCTGGCCCATGTCCCTCGCCCAACGGGCACGCACCACCGGGGCCACCGGTGTGACGTGGGTCACCGGTATCCGATGAGCCTGACCACCGGCGGCGACCAGACCGACCAGACCGATCACACCACGGCCACACCCCGCGCATCGCGGCGCCGCCGAAGCTGGCTGGCCAGGCGCCATCCCGTGACGAAGGTCGTGCTCGCGGGGCTCGTCGTTTTCGCGCTCCTGGTGGGGTTCAGCATCAGCAGGGCGCTGCGCGCGCCCGGCACCGACAGCGTGGCGGCGCGACTGGCCGAGTGGGGCCGCGGCCACGGCCTTTCCCCGGTGATCGACCGGCTGGAACGGGCCACCTACCACGCGCCGGCTGTAGGCGGAAAGCCCGCAGCCACCTCGCCGCTGGTCACGGCGGCTCCCCCGCAGCCCGCGGTGGCCAATGGCCTTCCCTCGGCGATCGCGCCGCTGGCCCCCGCCCCCCTGCCGCACGAGGGCCAGTGGGAGCCGCTGACCACCGTGGGGGGGGTGCCCGCCATCGAGGCCGCCTACCTTCGCCCCGACGCGATTCACACCTCCTACACCGCTGGCGTGGTCCGGATGGACCAGAGCCGGGTCCGGTTCGAATTGCACCCCGGGACCCAGGAGCCGGGGCACGGCCCATGGTCACTGCCCCCCGTGCTGAGCGGAGCAGCGCGGGGTGGGCTCGTCGCCGCCTTCAACTCCGCGTTCCGCGTCGATGCCGCGCGCGGCGGCTTCTACCTCGATGGCCGCACGGTCGGCACCCTGCGTACCGGCGCCGCCTCGTTCGTAATCGACCGGCAGGGGCGCGCCTCGATCGGCGTCTGGGGACGCGACGTGCGGATGAGCAGCAATGTCGTCGCGGTGCGCCAAAACCTGGATCTGCTCGTCGATGGTGGCGCCCCCGTTGCCGGCCTGGACACCAACGCCGGTGGCCGCTGGGGCGCAACATTGGGCAACCGCCTGTTTGTGTGGCGCTCCGGTGTCGGCATCACCAAGACCGGCGCTATCATCTACGTGGCCGGTGACCGGCTTTCGGCGAGCAGCATCGCCGAATTGTTGCGCCGGGCCGGAAGTGTCCGGGCAATGGAACTGGACATCAACCCGGAGTGGACCAGCTTCGTCAGCTACCCGAAGGAGCAGAACCTGCTGCCGACCATGCAGCGGAAGGCGAGCCGGTATGACACCACCGGCACCCGCGACTTCTTCGCCGTCCACGTGCGGTGAGCGCGCCCACCGCGGTGCGCCGGACCTCGGCGCAGCCACCCCACGTCCGCGGCGCCCGCATCGTGGCGGGTTTGCTGCGCACAGCCAGGCCGCGGCAGTGGCCCAAGAACCTGCTGGTCTTCGCGGCGGTGGCGGCCAGCCCCAGCCAAGCGGACGGTGCCGTTATCGGCCGGGTAGCGCTCTGCCTGCTCGCCTTCATCCTCGCCTCCGCCGGCGTCTACTTGGTCAACGACGTTCGCGACGTCGAGCAGGACCGCCGGCACTGGCGCAAGCAGACCCGGCCGATCGCGGCCGGGCTGGTCCCCATCCCGGTGGCCGTGGGTGCGGGGGCGGCCAGCCTGCTGCTGGGCGTCGCCGCGGCGGCGCTCATCGGCGGCCGGGTCGCGCTCGTCGTCGCCGGCTACATCGCCCTGTGCTTGGCCTACTCGGCCCGACTCAAGCGTGTCCCGGTCCTCGAGCTGGCCGTGCTGGCTGCCGGCTTCTACCTGCGCACGCTGGCCGGCTCGGTTGCCGGCGGCATCCCACTGTCGTACTGGTTCACCTCGGTCGTCTGCACCGGCGCGCTGTTCCTGGCCGTCAGCAAGCGGGAGGCCGAGCTGCGTGAACTCGGGCTCGCCGCGGCCGGTCACCGTGCGGTGCTCGGCCGCTACCGGGTCCGGTCCCTGCGGGCGGCCCGACTGGCGGCCGCCATCGCCAGCATCGCCCTCTACACCGGCTGGGCCGCTACCCGTCCGGGGCTGTTCGCCCCCGCCGTTGCGCTGCTCTCCGCGCTGCCGCTGATCGGCGGCCTGGTCTTTTATTCGCGACGGGTCGACGGCGGGCAGGGGGACGCGCCGGAGGAGCTGCTGCTGCGGGCCCGGCCGCTGCAGCTCGCGGTCCTGACCTGGGCGATCGCGTTCAGCGTCGCCGTGCTGAATGCTTAGCGCCGCAGGGACCGAGGCAGGGCAAGGCGCCGCGCCGGCAGCCCCAGGCGCCCAGGGAGAGCTGACCGAGGTTCATGGGTGGGGCCGGACCGCCCCGGCCCGCTGCCAGATCACGGCGCTGCCGACGGGAGCCGGGAGCGCCCCTGCCGCCGCCGCGGCCATCCGCGCCTGCGGCCCGCGGGGGGTGCTGGGCCGCTGGCTGCGCCGGATCCGGCTGATCGACGGGCTCGGCGCCGCCCACGAACTGGCCCCGGACGGCCCCGATCCTGACGCGTTCTGGGCCACCGTCGGCGGGATGGGCCTCACCGGGGTCATCACCGAGGCCGCCGTCGCAGTCCCCCCGACCCCCAGCAGCTGGCTGCAGGTCAGCAACACCCGGGCGCCCAACCTCGACACGCTCCTTTCCGAGCTGGACGCCGCCGCGGATTCCCACCAGCACGCAGTCGCCTGGGTCGACGCCCTCGCGACCGGTCGCGGCTCGGGCCGCGGGATCATCAGCGCCGCCGACCCGACCGACCCCGGCCAGCCGGCCGACCCCGACCGCTGGGGGTATCACCCGGCCGACCGGCCCGACCTGGTCCCCCCGATACCGCTCACCCTCGTACGCCGCGCGAGCGTCCGGGCTTTCAACGCCGCCTGGTGGCGCCTGCCGGCAAACCGCGCGCCGGCTATGGTCGCGGCCAGCGGCTTCTACCACCCGCTCGATGCGCTCCCCGGCTGGAACCGGTTCTACGGGCCCTTCCTGGGTGTGCTAAAGCGCTTCGGGCCGGTCGCGCTCCCAGCGGTCCTGGACCGGCTCGACGAGCAGGTCGCGGCGACCGGGGGCCGGGTCTACCTGGCCAAGGACGCCCGACTGCGCCCCGACCTGCTGGGCGTCATGTACCCGCGGCTGGACGCTTGGCGGGCGGTCCGCGACCGGCTCGACCCGCACGGGCGCTTCCGCTCTGACCTCGGGGCCCGGCTGGGACTGACCGCGCGTGCGTGACGGGGTCGGCCGGGTGCAGCGCGTGTTGCTGCTCGGCGGCACCAGCGAGATCGGGCTGGCGGTGCTCGCCGCCCTGCCGCTGGCCCCCGGCGCCACCGTCATCCTCGCCGGCCGGGACCAGGCCCGGCTGGCGGGCGTCCCCCTGCCGCCCGGCGCCGCGCGGCAGGTCGTTGCGTTCGACGCGCTGGACCTGGCCGCCCACCCCCAGACTCTCGAGGCCATCTGGGCCGGCGGCGACGTGGACGTCACCGTGCTGGCCGCCGGCGTCCTCGGTGATCAGCAGGCGGCCGAGGCCGACCCCGCCTTCGCGGCGTCGGTGCTGCAGACCAACCTCGTCGGTCCCGCAGCCGTGCTGCTGCACGTCGCCACCCGCCTGCGGGCGCAGGGCCACGGCGCGCTCGTGGTGCTCTCCTCGGTCGCCGGGCTGCGCGGCCGGCGCGCCAACTTCGTCTACGGCGCCGGCAAAGCCGGCCTCGACGTCCTGTCCGAGGGCCTCGCCGATTCCCTGGCCGGCTCCGGGGTGCGGGTGCTGGTGGTCCGGCCCGGGTTCGTGCACGGCACAATGACCGCCGGGATGGCGCCTGCCCCGCTCGCCACGACGCCGGCGGCGGTAGGCGCAGCAGTCGCGGCCGGGCTCGCCGGCGGCCGGAACACCATCTACGTGCCCCCCATGCTCGGACCGGTGATGAGCGTGCTGCGCTTCCTGCCCCGGCCGCTGTGGCGGCGGATGCCCCGATGATTGGCAAAGCCGGAAAGACTCGTACAAATTGTATGACCTGCCCCGAAAACCCCGGCAAACGGGGCTGCGCGGGACCGGGCCGGGGTACGGCCCGTTCATGACGTCGACGGGGGTGGTAGGCGCCGCACTGGGTGGGGCGGGCGCCGCGGCGCTCTCCACCGTCCTGCAACATCGCAGCGCCGGGCAGGCCCCGGCCGGCCGGGGGCTGCGCCTTGGCCTGCTGGCCCGGCTGGCCCGCCGCCCGATGTGGCTCGCCGGCCTGCTCGCCGCGGGGATCGGGCTGGTGCTGAACGCGTTCGCGCTGTCCCGCGGGGGGCTCGCCGTGGTGCAACCCCTGCTGCTGACCGGCCTGCTGTTCGCGCTCCCGCTCAGCCTCGCGTTGGAACGGCGCCGGCCGCAGCTCGCCGAGTGGGCGTGGGCCGCGCTGCTAGTCGCCGGGCTGGCCGGTTTCCTCGTGATCGCCCGACCAAGCGCCGGCTACGTCCCCAGCGACACGGACGCGCTCGGCACGGTCATCGCGGCCGGCGGCGTCGCCTACGGCATGACCGCCGCACTGATCAAGCAGGTGGTCACCTTCGCCGGCGGCCTGGCTGCGGTCCCACTGCGCTGGCCGACCTACGCCCTGATCGTCGTGGGCGCAGCCGCGATCGCGCTGTCCCAGACGGCCTATCAGGCCGGCCCGATCGCCTCCTCGCTGCCGCACCTGACGATGGCCGAGCTGCTGACCGGGATCAGCCTCGGCGTCATCGTGTTCCACGAGAACCTGACACACACCCCGCTGGCCCTGGCCACCGAAGGCTTGTGCCTGCTCGGGGTGGGCGTCGCCGTCCTTGCGCTGGCCCGGATGCAAAACACCCGTCCCGCGGCGCTCGCCATCCCGGCGCCCCTGGCGCTGGTCTCGGTCGGGGACCGAGGCGAGCAGGACGTCTAGTTCCGAGCCGCCGAGTGCCCGGAGCCGACTAGTAGGGTGCGCCATGGCCGAGCCCGTCTACCCCGCGGTGATCCACTTCGCCCTCGGCACGTTCAAGGCGCTCGGCCTGAAGTTGGACGTGCGCGGGATCGAACACGTGCCAGCGACCGGCGGCGGGGTCGTCGCGATCAACCACATCGGGTACCTGGACTTCGCGCTGGCCGGGGTGCCGTTCTGGTACGGCCACCGCCGGCTGATCCGGTTCATGGCCAAGGACCAGGTGTTCCGGCACCCCGTCTCGGGGCCGTTGATGCGCGGGATGAAGCACATCCCCGTTGACCGGGCAGCGGGGGCCGGGGCGTACCGGGCGGCGCTGACGGCCCTGCGCGGCGGCGAGCTGATCGGGGTGTTCCCGGAGGCCACGATCAGCCAGAGCTATTGCCTCAAGGAGTTCAAGACCGGCGCGGTGCGGATGGCCGTCTCGGCCAGCGTCCCGATCTACCCGCTGGTGTTATGGGGCAGCCAGCGGGTCTGGACCAAGGGCCGGCAGCGCGACCTGCGCGCCGCCCGCGGCACCCCGGTCACGATCACGCTCGGCGCACCGCTGCACCTGCCGGCCGGAACCGACGCGGTGGCCGGCAGCGTTGCGCTCGCCGCCGCGATGGAGAACCTGCTCGCCGCCGCACAGCGCGACTACCCCACCGATCCGGCCGGGGCGTCGTGGTGGCTGCCAGCCCGAGCAGGCGGCGGTGCTCCGACCCCCGAGCGGGCCGCCGAGCTGGAGCGCGAGCAGGCGGGCGAGAAGCTACGCCGCTCCGGCTGACCGGCGCGGTGAGCGCCGCGCGGTCCGGGCCCCCCTCCCACGTGATCAAGCAAAGGTGGTCGTGAATTCGGCGATCTAGCGACCAGGTTTGCTTGATCACCAGCGTGGAGGCGGGGCGGTCAGCGGGCGCCGACCAGCAGGGACTGGGCGGCGCGGCCCACCTCCCCTGACCTGTCGGAGAGCCGGCTGGTGGCCAGCCCGGTGCCGCCGGCGCTGATCGTGGTGCAGGCATCCAGCAGCAGCCATTCGCCCTGCGGTTCACGGTGCACGTGCACGGTGAGCTCCGGGTTGATGAACCAGAACCGCGACATATCCAGCACCGCGGACACCCCGTTGCCGGAATCGGCGAGGCCCATCAGCCGCTGCAATCCGGACGGCTGCTCACCTGCGAGGAGCACCCCGCGCATCCTGGCCCACACCGCGGTGGGGCCGGGCTCGGCCCAGCCGCCGGACACCATGCGCCACTCGATGGACCGCAGGTAGCCAGCCGAGGAGAACGCTGCCGTGTCGGATTCCCGGTCGGGCAGCGGCGGCGGCCCGGCGCCGGCGCCAGCCGAATCGAGCTGGGTGCGCAGCACCCGCCAGGCGGAGGCCGTCATGACCGGCCGGTCGGCCGCACGCAACGTGGCCTCGAGCAGCTCGACGCTCCTGCCCTTTCGGGCCACCCTTGCCTCGAGCGCGAGTTCCCCGACCGGGACGGGGCCGAGGATCTCGGTGGTGATCCGGCTGATCAGCATCTCCTCGCGTGGAGCGCAGCGCTCCAGGGCCCGAGCGAGCAGGGCCGCAGGCGGCCCCCCGTGTTGGGACTGCGCCGACCACGGTCCGGCGCTGTCCGCGGTGGCGCGAAACCGGGTGTCGGTGTCGTCGAGCGGCACGTACCAGCAGGGTTCAGGCACCAGGCACCGTAGCGGGGCCGCCGACGGCCTGCTGGTTTAGCTCATCGATCGCCACCCGGGGTGCACCAGGAACCGCCGGTCACCACCAACGTGGGGGCTCCCGGAAGGAACCGGTCGGCTGGCCGGTTACCGGTAGGAAAGCTCCCTCTACGTGGAAGGACCCTGTGTTGAGCGTCTCGGAAAGCGGCACCTTCAGCCTCGGCGGCGATCTGCCCGTCCACCGGCTCGGCTACGGCGCAATGCGGATCACCGGCGAAGGCATCTGGGGGCCGCCCAAGGACCGCGACGAGGCCATCCGGGTGCTGCGCCGGGCCGCGGACCTCGGCGTCACGTTCATCGACACGGCCGATAGCTACGGGCCCTATGTCTCCGAGGACCTGATCCGGGAGGCGCTGCACGGCGAGCACGGTTACGGCGAGGTGGTCATCGCCACCAAGGGCGGGCTCACCCGAAGCGGCCCGAACGTGTGGCCCCCGTTGGGCCGCCCCGAGTACCTGCGCCAATGCGTGCTGATGTCGCTTCGCCGGCTCGGCCTGGACCGCATCGACCTGTGGCAGCTGCACCGGATCGATCCCTCCACCCCCCGTGAGGAGCAGTTCGGTGCCCTCCGGGAATTCGTCGACGAGGGCCTGGTTCGCCACATCGGCCTGTCCGAGGTCAACGTCGAGGAGATCGAAGCCGCGCAAGCCGCCGGCCTGACCGTCGCCAGCGTGCAGAACGAATACAACCTCGCCAACCGGCAATCCGAGCAGGTGCTGTCCTACTGCACAGCCAACGGCATCGCGTTCATCCCGTGGTTCCCGGTGGCAAGCGGGAACCTCGCCCGACCCGGTGGCCCGCTAGACAAGGTCCGCGCCCAGCACGGGCAGGCCACCTCCGCCCAGCTCGCACTTGCCTGGCTGCTGCAGCGCTCCCCGGTAATGCTGCCGATTCCGGGTACCGCCTCGGTGGCGCACTTGGAGGAGAACTGCGCCGCCGCCGACCTCAGCCTGTCCGAGGACGAGTTCACCTCGCTCGAGCAAGCCGCATAGGCGCGAGGCGGGGGGATGCACATTGTCGCCGACCGGGGCCAAGGCGGGCTGGCCGTGCTGCTGCACGGCCAGCCTGGCGGTGGACGCGACTTTGCCGGGCTCCTGCCGCTGTTGGTCGGCGCGGGCCTTCGGGTAGTGACTGTTGATCGCCCCGGATACGGGGGAAACCCGGCGCCCGCTACCGGCTTTGCCGGGAACGCGGCTGCCTTGTCCGTGTTGGTGGACCGGCTCTCGCCGGCGGACCCGGTGCTGCTGCTGGGCCTGTCATGGTCAGCCGGCGCGGTCCTCGCCTACGCTGGGGCCCACCCCGACCGCGTTGCCGGACTTCTCCTCGCCGCGCCCGTCGGAGCGCCGGCCGCCATCAACCGCATCGACCGGCTGATGGCGCTGCCCGGCGCAGGCGCCGTCTTTCAACGGCTGCTACCCAGGCTGGCCTTCATGGTCGAGGCGGTGTCCGGGTCTCACCTGACCCCCGGAGAGCGGACCCTCGGTCAGAGCCAGGGCCGGGCGTTGACGGGTCGCGACTGGCTCGCCTTCCGGATCGAGCAGCATGCGCTGATCGCCGAGACTCCAGGCCTCTGGGAGGGGCTCGCCCCGCCGCCGTATCCGGTCACCGTGGTGCACGGCACCCGCGACACGGCCATCCCCCCGCACGCCGCGCACGCCGTCGCGCGGCGCCTAGGGGCCCGATTCGTCGACACGAGCGCGGGGCACCTGCTGCACCTGCAGGTCCCGGCCCTGCTGGCCGCCGAGCTGACCCGGCTAGGTTTTGCCGCGTGCACGCCATCTCGATGTCCCGACCCGGTGACGTAGACGTCCTTCGCTGGATGCAGGTGCCGGATCTCACACCAGGTCCCGGCGAGGTCCTGCTCGACGTCGCCGCCAGCGCGGTCAACCGCGCCGACCTGATGCAACGCCAGGGGTTCTACCCGCCACCCCCCGGCGCTAGCGAGATCCTGGGCCTCGAGTGCAGCGGTACCGTCGCGGCCGTCGCAGACGGGGTGGAGCAGCGCGGCGGCAGCGCGGATCAGGCCGCCGGGCAGGGCGCGGTCCGCCTTGGGGTCGGGGATCAGGTGTGCGCGCTACTCGCCGGCGGCGGTTACGCCGAGCAAGTGGTCGTCCCCGCGGGACAGTGCCTACCCATCCCCGCCGGGGTGGACCTGATCAGCGCCGCAGCGTTGCCGGAAGTGGCCTGCACCGTGCACGCAAACCTGATCATGACGGCCCGGCTGAAGGCGGGCGAGACGCTACTGATCCACGGCGGTGGCAGTGGCATCGGCACCTTCGCTATTCAGTACGCGGTGGCGCTCGGGGTCCGGGTGGCGGTCACCGCCGGTAGCCAGGACAAGCTCGAGCGCTGCCGGGAACTCGGCGCGCAGGTGCTGATCAACTACCGGGAGCAGGACTTCGTCGAGGTGCTGGGCCAGGCCGACGTCGTCCTGGACAACATGGGCGCGAAGTACCTCGCGCGCAACGTCGACGTGCTAGCCCCCAACGGGCGGCTGGTCGTCATCGGGCTGCAAGGCGGCACCACCGCCGAGCTCAACCTCGGCCAGCTGCTCGGCAAGCGCGGCACGGTGCACGCCGCGTCCCTGCGGGTACGCCCGGCTGCCGAGAAGGCCGCCATCTGCGCCGAGGTCGCTGACCGGGTGTGGCCGCTGATCGCCGCCGGCCAGATCCGCCCGATCATCGACCGGGTCGTTCCGTTGCCGGAAGCGGCGCAGGCGCACCGGCTGGTCACCGACAGCGAACACGTCGGCAAGGTCGTCCTGCGCGTGCCGCGATGAGCGCCGACGAGGACGTGATCAACCGGTTGCCGGGGGACTGCGGCATCTGCGGCTTCGCAGCCGCCGACTGGGAACGGCGGGACGCCATCCGGCTGCTGAACTACTCCGACCGGCTCCTCGACGACCTGGTCGAAGGGGCGCCGGACCCGGCCGGCTTCGACAGGCTGCGGCGCGAGCTCGAGCAGTTGCCGGCCGATGCCCGCGCGCTCGACGAGGCGCACCTGCTGCAGGCCGCGCACCGGATGACTCACATCCTGTCCGCCGCGGGACGCCTTCGCTGGGCTGGGACGGCGCCGAGCTCCGGGCGCGTCGCGCAGGTCAACAGCAGCGGCGGCGGGGTCCCGAAAACCGCTGTGCCGCAGGCGCTTGTTGGCCGACGGGGGCTTAGCGGGGATCGCCAGGATGCCCGCGAACACCACGGCAGCCCGTACCAGGCGCTTTGTCTGTGGTCAGTCGAGGTCGTTGCGGCGTTGCGGTCCGAGGGACATCCGGTTGGCCTCGGGAACACCGGGGAGAACATTAGCCTCGAAGGCCTCGACTGGGCGCAGATGCGGCCCGGGATGCGGTTGGCGATCGGCGAGGTCCTCGCCGAAACCACCAGCTACAGCACCCCGTGCCGCAAGAACGCCCAGTTTTTCGCCGGCGGCGACTTCCGGCGAATGGCCCACAGTCGGCACCCGGGCTGGAGCCGGCTCTACGCCCGGGTCTTGCTGCCAGGCACGGTGCTGACCGGCGCGCCGGTTGTCGTCGAACCGTAGGGAAGGATGGCCACATGAGTGAACAGCCACAGGTGGTCATCATCGGGCCGGACGGCCAACCGGCGGACACCGAGGAACAGCCCGTGTCACCGCTGGCCGGGATGGTCTCCTCGCCGGACAAGGTGATGCGGATCGGCACGATGATCAAACAGCTGCTGGAGGAGGTGAAGTCCGCGCCGCTTGACGACGCCAGCCGGCTACGGCTCAAAGAGATCCAGCAACGCTCCGTCGTGGAGCTCTGCGACGGGCTCGCCCCCGACCTGCGCGACGAGCTCAGCCGGATCACCCTGCCGTTCGCCGAGGACGACACCCCCAGCGACGCGGAGCTGCGGATCGCCCAGGCGCAGCTGGTCGGCTGGCTGGAGGGCCTGTTCCACGGCATCCAGACCACCCTGTTCGCCCAGCAGATGGCAGCCCGCAGCCAGTTGGAGCAGATGCGTGGAAGGGCGCTACCCAGCGGCCACGAACATGAGGGGCACCCGACATCGGGGGGCGGCCAGTACCTGTAAATGCGGGCTCAGCAAAACCAGCGGGACAGGACTGCCGCGACCGCGTCCTCGTCGTTGCTTGCGCCGATCTCGTCAGCGACCGCCCGCGTCGCGGGATGCGCGTTTGACACCGCCACCCCGTGACCAGCCCAGCTCAGCATCGACAGGTCGTTGCGCCCATCGCCGAACGCGAGAACGTCCCGGCCGGCGATGCCCAGATCTTCGGCGTACCGCGCGAGCGCGGCTCCCTTGTCCACCCCCGCTGCGCTGATCTCGACCAGGCCGGTCTGCCCCGAGGAGTGCGTCAAGGTCACCAGCTGGTGGCGCACCGCCTCGGCGGCCAGCGCGTGCAGGGCGTCGGCGCCGTGGGACTCGCTGCGCAACAGCAGCTTCGCCACCGGCCGGTCGCACAGCTGCTCGGCGGCGCCGCAGCGGAACTCCCCGGGTGGCCAGCGAGCCCGGTAGGCCGGCTCGCGGCCGAAGGCGGACTGATCCGAGTACTCCATCGCGAAGACACCGCCCGGGATCGCGGCCCGCAGCACCCGCACGCAGGTGAGCGTGTCGCCCACGGTCATCGGCCGGCTGGCGAGGACACGCCCGTCGGCGAGATCGACTACCAGGGCGCCGTTAGCCAGGATCGCCGAGCCCTGCGCGGGAAGCTGGAGCAACACTGGGGCCATCCAGCGCCATGGCCGACCCGTGACCACGACGTAGGGCACGCCGGCCGCCGCCACCGCCGCGAGGGCGGACAGGTTAGCGGCGCTGACCTCGCCGTCGCTACCCAGCAGCGTGCCGTCCAGGTCCGTCGCGACCAGGGCCGGTCGCCAGCCCAGCAGCGGACCACCGCTCATGCCGGTGTCCAATTTGCATTCGCTTCGCCACTTCGCAGCTTCGCTCATGCGGGTGTCCAATTTGCATTCGCTTCGCCGCTTCGCAGCTTCGCTCATGCCGGGGTGAGCAGCTCGCGGCCGCCCAGGTAGGGGCGCAGCGCGGCGGGCACCAGCACGCTCCCGTCCGCTTGCTGGTGGTTTTCCAGGATCGCGACGATCCAGCGGGTGGTGGCGAGGGTGCCGTTCAGCGTCGCGCAGGGCTGCGGACGGCCCTGGCCGTCGCGGAACCGGGTGTTCAAGCGGCGCGCCTGGTAGGTCGTGCAGTTGCTGGTCGAGGTCAGCTCCCGCCAGGTCCCCTGGGTGGGCAGCCACGCCTCGCAGTCGTACTTGCGGGCGGCCGAGGAACCGAGGTCGGCGCCGGCCACGTCGATCACCCGGTATGGCACCTCCACCTTGGCGAGCATCTGCTCCTCCCAGGCGAGCAACCGCAGGTGCTCCTCGTGCGCGTCGGCGGGGTCGGCGTAGACGAACATCTCCACCTTGTCGAACTGGTGCACCCGGATGATGCCCCGGGTGTCCTTGCCGTAGGAGCCGGCCTCCCGCCGGAAACACGAGCTCCACCCGGCGTAGCGGATCGGGCCGCCGGACAGGTCCAGAACTTCTTCGGACCGGTACGCGGCGAGCGGCACCTCGCTGGTCCCCACCAGGTAGAGCTCGTCCGCCTCGAGCTGGTACACCTCGCTGGCATGTGCGCCGAGGAACCCGGTGCCCTCCATCGTCGTCGGGCTGACCAGAACCGGGGTAATCACCGGGGTGAAGCCGTTCTCGACCGCCTGCGCCAGCGCCAGCTGCAGCAGGCCCAGTTGCAGGAGCGCGCCTACACCGGTCAGGAAGTAGAACCGGGCCCCGCTGACCTTCGCGCCCCGCTCGGTGTCGATCGCGCCGAGCAGCTCGCCGAGCTCCAGGTGATCGCGCGGGGGGAAGTCCAGCCGCGGGACGGCGCCGACCTCGCGCAGGGTCACGTAGTCCTGCTCGCCGCCGGGTGGAGCGCCAGCCTCCACGAGATTGGGCAAGCCCAGATGAAGGGCCCGCAGCACCTGCTCGGCTTTGGCCTGCTCGACCTCCCCAGCCTTCACCTGCCCGGCGAGCTCCTTGGCCCGGCCAAGCAATGCCGGCCGCTGCTCCGCCGTGGCGGTGCGCACCGCCTGCGACGCGGTGTTCTGCTCGGCCCGCAGCCCGTCGCCGCGGGTGACCGCAGCCCGCCGCGCCTCGTCCGCGGCGAGCAGCGCATCCACCTGCGTGGGGTCCTCCCCGCGGGCGCGCTGGCTGGCCCGGAAGGCCTCCGCGTCCTCCCGCAGCGCCTTGAGATCAATCACCGGCCGAGCGTACGCAGGGCGGCCAACCAGGTTTGCGCTGCCGCGAAATCGGCGTCTGCCACCCCGGGCCGGACGAACGCCCGCGCCCCGTCCGCTCTCGGGTAGGACCCGCAGAACCGAACCTCCGCGCAGATCCGGCGCAGCGCCACCAGCGCCTCCCCGACCCTGGCGTCGGCGACGTGCCCATCGCAGTCCAACGAGAAGCAGTACCGGCCCAGGCCCGCCCCGGTTGGCCTCGACTCGAGCCGGGTCAGGTTGACCCCCCGCAGCGCGAACTCGGTCAGCATCTCCAGCAGCACCCCGGGATGGTCGTCGCGCTCGTAGAGCACCAAGGTGGTGCGGTCCGCGCCGCTGGGGCCGGGGGGCGGACCGGGTTGGCGTACCAGGACGAAACGGGTGACGGCGCCGGGGGAGTCGGCGACATCCGGGTGCAGCACGTCGAGGCCATAGACGTCGCTCGCGGCTGGCGAGCCGACGGCGGCGTCGTACCTTCCGGCCGCGACGTCGCGGGCGGCCGTTGACGTTGAGGCCGCCAGGATCAGGTCGGCACCCGGCAGGTGCCCCGCCAGCCACGCCCGGCACTGCGCCTCGGCATGCGGGTGCGTCGCCACCGTCCGCACCGCGGCCAGCGCCGCCCCCGGCCGGCCCAGCAACGAGAAGTGGACCTGCAGCAGGATTTCGGCGGCGATGTGCAGCGGCGGGGCGGACAGGTCCCCCAGCTCGTCCAGGGTGCCGGCAACCGACCCCTCGATGCTGTTCTCGAACGGCACCAGCGCCGCATCCACGTCCCCGGCCCGCACCGCGGCCAGCGCCGCCGCGACCGAGGCGGCGGCGACGTGCTCGCCGGGCAGCCGGCCCACCGCCTCGTGCGCGAAGGAGCCCGGTGGGCCGAGGTATCCGACCCGAGCGGGGGAAGCGGGACTCACCGGCGCCGCTTCACGAGCGCCGGGCGCGCGGCTCGCTCGGCCCGCTTCCGGCCAGCGCGAAACCGATGACCTGCTCCTCCTCGGGGGACAGCGGGTGCTCGCAGCTGCCGCCCTTGATGCCCTTGGCGTAGGCCCGCGAGTCGCTGCGGGCATGAATCGAGGTCAACACCAGCCCGTCGCCGGCATCGTCGAGCAGGGCGGCGGAGAACGACAGCCGGCCGCCCATGTCGTCGAATGCGTCGAACCGGACCACCGCCACGTGCCTGATCGCGTCGGCCAGGTCGCTGCGGGCCGAGGCGAGGTCCGAGCGCAGGCCGGTCACCTCGCTGGTCAACGCGGCGACGGTCGCATGCTGGTGTCCGATCTCCGCCAGCAGGTCGCCGCCCTCTGCCGACGCGGCCACCCCTGCATAGGTGCGCCGTAACCGCCGAAGTCGCAGCACCGCACCCATCCCGAAGCCCAATCCCAGCAGCCCGACACCCGCCCCGGCGATGGCGACGTAGGCGGTGGTATCGGCGGAAAGGATCACGGGCGTGAGTCTAAGGTCGGCCGGTGATCGCACCGGGCATCGACGTGGCGGTTGGCAGCGAGGTCGGCCGCCTTCGGACCGTGGTGCTGCACCGGCCCGGCGAGGAGCTGCGCCGCCTCACCCCCCGCAACTCCGCGGACCTGCTGTTCGACGGGCTGCCCTGGGTGGAACGCGCGCAGGCCGAGCACGACGCGTTCGCCGCCGTCCTCGCCGACCGCGGCGCCACCGTGCTGCAGCTCGCCGACCTGCTGATCGAGACCCTCTCGGTCGAGCAGGCCAGGATCGACTGCGTCGAGGCCGCGGTCTCCCCGGGGATGGTCGGGCCGCGCCTGGCCGGCCGGCTACGCGCCGAGCTGCTCGAGCGCAGCCCCGCTGAGCTGGCCACGGTGCTGATGGCCGGCCTGACCGTCGCCGAGCTACCGGATCTGGACTCCTGGACCCGCACGGCGCTGCTTCCCTCGGTCAGCGGGCCGGCCGAATTCGTGGTCCGGCCGCTGCCCAACCTGCTGTTCACCCGGGACTCGGCCGTCGTCATCGGATCGTTCATCGCGGTGACCCGCCCCGCGATGCGGGCTCGTACCAGGGAGGTCACGTTGACAGCCGCGATCTGGCGCCACCATCCCCGCCTAGGCCGCACCCCGCACCTGGACACGTCCGCCGCAACCGGCCTGGAAGGCGGCGACGTGCTGGTCCTCGCCGACGGCGTCCTCGCCGTCGGCGTCGGCCAGCGCACCAGCCCCGCAGGCGTGGAAGTACTGGCCCAGCAGGCTTTCTCCGCGGGCGCGGCCCGGGTAGTGCTCGCCGTCCCGATCGCCCAGGAGCGGGCCACGATGCACCTGGACACCGTCTGCACGATGGTCGACCGAGACGCGGTCGTCATGTACCCGCCGGTCGCCGAACACCTGCAGGCATGGACCATCACCCCCGATGGGGTCAGCGGACCCCGGCCGTTCCTCACCGCCGCCGCGGACTGCATCGGCCTGGAGCACCTGCGCGTCATCGACACCGGGCTGGACCCGGTCACCGCCGAACGCGAGCAGTGGGACGACGGCAACAACACGCTGGCGATCGCGCCGGGGGTGGTCGTCGCCTACGAGCGCAACACCAGGACCAACGCGCACCTCACCGACGCCGGCATCGAGGTGCTGCCCATCGCCGGCAGCGAGCTGGGCTCCGGCCGCGGCGGTCCGCGCTGCATGTCGTGCCCGGTAAGCCGGGATCCGCTGCGCTGAACCGGCCAGCCACGGGAGTGACCAGCCGCCCGCTAGGTCCCGCCCAGCACGGCCAGGGCGGTCCGCACCGGGGCACGCCCGCTGAGGCCGGCCAGGCTGGTCAGGCCGCCGAGGAGCCGGCGGAACTCCCGCCAGCCCGCCGGCGAGGCCAACGCCGCGTGAAAGGCCAGGGGGTGCGCCGTAAACGCCCGCAGCAGTTGCTCGCCGGCCGCCACCTCGGGCTGCAGGACCGCGAGCGCCCGGCGCCGGTAGGCGGCTGGATCGCCCTGCGCCGCAGCCTCTCCGGCCAACCGGCCGCTGCGCAACGCGAAGCTGATCCCCTCCCTGGACCATGGCTCCAGCCAGCCGGCAGCGTCCCCCGCCAGCAGGACCCGCCGATCCGTCAGCGGCGAACCCGTTGCCCGCACCCTGGTGTGATGACCGCCCTCCACGAGCGGGGCCCCAAGCCCGAGCCGGCCGACCACCGCCGCGTAGTAGGCCCGCAGCGCCACTTGTTGTCCCCGGTCCCCAATCACGCCCACCGTGACGGTGTCTCCCTTCGGGAACAGCCAGGCATACGAGCCCGGCACCGGTCCCCAATCCAGCCACATTCGGCCGGCCCAGCCGGGCGGGGCGCGGAACTCCCCCTCCAGTCCCAGATCGATCCGCGCCATGCGCGCCCCCGCCGCCGCGGCGAGCGGGCTGGAGGCACCGTCGGCGGCCACCACGTACCGGGCCCGTAACACCTCGCCGCCGCGCACCCGCAGGCTCACGCCGTTGATGTCCTGCTCGGCTCCCGTCACCACGCAGCGCTCCCGCAGGCGGGCACCGGCGGCCGCCGCGGCGGCCACCAATGCGGCGTCGAACTCGCTGCGCGCCACCATCGTCAGCAGCGGCCCTTGGGCCTGCCGCGACCAGCGCCAGCCGAACCGGCAGGTCACCGTCACCCGCCGGGCCACGTCCCGCGTGAACGGCGCCACGTCGATCCCGGCTGTTGCGGCTGAGACGGCCACGAGGCCGCCACCGCACCGCTTGTATCGCGGCAGCTCGGCCCGCTCGAGCAGCATCGTTGACGCCCCGAGCTGGGCTGCTGCCCGGGCGGCAGCCGCGCCGGCCGGGCCGCCACCGACGACCGCGACGTCGTACACCGGGCGACTCAGCGTCAGCGCAGCGTCAGTTGCCTTGACACGACACCGGCCCTGGCCCGCTTCTCATCAGTAGTGAGCGCCTTGCCGTCGGCCATCACCTCATCGAGCCGGGCCCGCAGCGCCGCGGCCGGCTCCTCCACCTGCCCGGCCTCGCTGTCGGCCGGCAGGTCCCACACCGGGATCAGCAGTCCGCAGGACCGGAACGCGCCCACGAACTTGCTGCCATCGCCAACGTCGAACGCGTGCCGATGGGCCAGCTTCGCGAATGCGTCGAGCAGCGGCTCCTCGTCCTCGGTCAACGCCCACCGCAGGTGGGTCCTGGCCCCGATCCGGCACCAGTACGCCGCAGCCACCGACGCCAGCCTGGCCGTCGGAACAACGCTCGAGTTGGCGCGCTCCAGCGCGGCGCTCGCCTCGGCGCCCGGGTCGGGCACGTCAGCCAGCCACCAGTCGAAGCCGGGGTGCACCGTGATCTGCAGTGGAGCGGGATCCAGCAGCTCGGTCAGCAGCGGCCCGGGCCCGGGTGCCGGCAGCTCGCCCAGCCCCCCGCCGTTCTCGGCTGCCAGCACCGCCAACAGCGCCTGACCCAGGTCGCGATCGGCGTCTGGGCTGCGCGCTGCGGTCTGCAACGCCAGCATCTTGCGACCATCGGTCCGGGCCATGGCCGGCCACGCGACCGGCAATACGGTACCCAGCAGGACCTCGCGGCCCGAACCGTCGGCCAGGGTCAGGGGCGCCGTGGCGCTGGGCACCACCTCCCGCAGCGCCACAAGGTCAGCCTCATCGGCCCGGCCGGCAAAGGGCCGCGCCTTGGCGGGGACCGATTCGCCGCGGTGCTTGCCGTGGCAGGCCTTGTATCGCCGCCCGCTTCCGCAGGGACAGGGCTCACGGCCGCCGACGACGGGGATCTCCACGGTGGGGGTGCTCACCGCCGCAGGATACGGGCCGATCCTCGGCTCATGCGGCTACCGCCGGCCCCGGGCTCACGCGACGGTCGGGGGAGCCGCGCCGACGGCCTCCATCGGGTTGCCGGCCGCCGCCCAGGCCTTCATGCCGCCGTCCAGGTTGTGCGCGTCCACCCCCGCCTCCCGCAGGAACGCGGTGGCCTTCGCCGATCGGCCGCCGCCCCGGCAGACCGCCACCACCGGCCGGTCCCGCGGGACCTCCGCCAACCGGCCGGGCAGCTCACCCAACGGCACGTGTACGGCCGAAGGGGCGTGCCCGGCCGCCCATTCGTCAGGCTCCCGGACATCGAGCAGAAGCGCGCCGGCGGGGACGGAGGTCACAGTGGGGATGCTCACGCCCGCATCCTCCCACCGGCACGAGTGCGATGGGCGCAGAAATGCAAGGATCGGCCGGTGCCCGATGACCACTACGACCTGCTGGTGCTCGGTTCCGGGGCGGCCGGGCTCGCCGCCGCCCGAAGCGCTGCCGGCCCGGGCCGGCGGGTCGGGATCATCGAGCAGGCCGAGCTGGGCGGCGACTGCACCCACTACGGCTGCGTCCCGAGCAAGGCCCTACTGGAAACGGCGCGCCGGGTGCAGGGCGCCCGCGACGGGGAGCGCTACGGCTTCCGCGCCGTACCGACCGTGGATTTCGCGGCCGTGATGGATCGGGTCCACGCGGTGATCACCGAGGTCGCCCTGGACGAGGACGAGGCGGCGCTGCGCAGGCAAGGCCTGGACGTGCTACTCGGCCGGGCCGCCTTCACCGGGCCGCGCACGCTGCGCCTCAGCAGCACCGCACGGTCAGCTGAGGCACCTGCAGGCGGTGACTCGCACCTCGGGCGGGAGCTGCGCGCCGATCGGTTCGTGCTGGCCACCGGAGCCGGGCCGCTGGTGCCGCCCATCGACGGCCTCGACGACGTGCCCTACCTGACCAACCGCACGATCTTCGCGCTACGGAGGCTGCCCGAGCACCTGCTGGTGCTAGGCGGCGGCCCGATCGGCTGCGAGCTGGCGCAGGCCTTCCGCCGGCTCGGCGCCCAGGTCACCCTGATCGAGGGAGCCGACCGGCTGCTCGGCAACGACGAACCCGAGGCCAGTGCGGCACTGCTTGGCGTGCTCCGCCGCGAGGGGGTCACCGTCCGCCTCGGCGCGCCGGTGAGCAGCGCCGCACGAAGCGAGGCCCGGACGGGGACAGCCGGGAGCAGCGCGGCCGAAGCGAGGGTCGCTGCCGGGCGGCCGCCGGGCGCGGGGGCCGGAGCCGGCCCTCCGGAAGCGGGGCGTACGGGAGCGGCCGGTACGGGAGCGGCCGGCGTGCGGGTCACGCTCGAGGACGGCGGCACCGTGGAGGGCAGCCACCTGCTGGTCGCGGTGGGCCGGCGCCCCGACACCGGCAACCTCGGCCTGGAAGCGGCCGGGGTTGCGGTGGAAGAACCGTCCGGACGGATCGCGGTGGACGGGCACCTTCGTACCAGCGCCGCCCACATCTGGGCCGTCGGCGACTGCAGTTCCCGCTTCCAGTTCACCCACGCCGGCGACGAGCAGGGCCGGCTGGCGGGGCGAAACGCCTTCGCCCGGGGCCGCGGGGGCACCTGGTCAGCGCGCACCCTGCCGTGGGTCACGTTCACCGAACCCGAGGTCGGTCACGTCGGGCTGACCGAAGCGCAGGCCTACGCGGAGTATGGCGAGCTGGCCAGGGTCGCCCACGTAGCCATGCGCGGCATGGACCGAGCGCGCGCAGCGGGCGAAACCGACGGATTCGTCAAGCTCATCGCCGCCCCGAACCGGTTGCTGCGCAGCAAATTCGCGGCCAAGGTCGTCGGGTTCACCGCCGTGTGCCCCGGCGGCGGGGAGCTGGTCGCTGAGGCGGCGTTGGCGATGCGCGCCGGCACCCTCGCCGCGCGCCTGGCGCAGACGACGCACGCCTACCCGACCTGGTCACTGGCCACCCGTGTTGCGGCTGCCCAGCTTTTCGGCGAGTACGCCGGCCAGACAGCGCGCCCGGCCCGGGGTTAGGTGCGTGCCCCCGGTGCTCGGGTGCCTCCGGTGCCTCGGGTGCCTCGGGTGCCCCGAGTGCTCGGGGTGCCCCACCTGCCCCAACCCGGTTCGTGATCATGCAAATACGGTTGTGATTCGGCCGATTTTGCAACCGTCTTTGCATGATCGATCACGACTACGGGGGAGGAGGCTGGGGTGGTGAGCTCAGCAACACATGGGCCGGCCGGAACACGGCCGGCACCGGATCAATCGCCCGGGACCGATCTGCTGCCCGGCATCGGTCACATCGTGATCCTGATGAAGGAGAACCACAGCTTCGACAACTACTTCGGCATGCTCGGACGGGGCGACGGCTTCAGCGTGGACGCGGCGGGTCGTCCGACCAACAGCAACCCCGACACCGACGGCCACCCAGTGCTCGTGCACCACCTGGACTCGCCGTGGCAACCGTGGCACGGCCTCGACCAGCACTGGAACGCCAGCCACCTGCAGTGGAACAACGGCGCCAACGATGGTTTCGTTCGCACCACCCACAGCACGGCGCCGATGGGCTACTGGACCGAGCAGGATCTGCCGTTCTACTACGGGCTGGCCAGCGCCTTCCCCATTGCAGACCGCTATTTCGCGTCCTGTCTCGGACAGACCTTCCCAAACCGACGGTTCCTGCAGGCGGGCACCGCGCGCGGCCTGGTCTCGACCAGGCTGCCCAACCCGCTGGAACCCAACCCGCCGGCGGGGACCGTGTGGGACCAGCTTGACCGCCACCAAGTCTCGTGGCGCAACTACTTCGTCGAGCTCCCCGAAATCGGTCTCTACCCCCAGGTATTGCTGGGCCATCTAGGCAACGCTAAACCGATCGCGGACTTCTACGGCGACTGCCGCAGCGGGCATCTGCCCGAGGTGAGCCTGCTTACGCCGGATCTGTTCGTCGTCTCCGAAGGTGAGACACAGGACGTCCAGATCGGTGAGACGTTCACGGCCAGCATCGTCGACGCCGTGCTGAACGGCCCCGAATGGGCCCGCACAATGCTGATCATCACCTACGACGAAGGCGGCGGCTACTACGACCATGTGCCGCCGCCGGCCGCCGTGCCACCGGATGAGGTGCCCCCTGCCATCCGCGTGCCACCCGACCAGCCCGGTGGCTATGACCGGCTCGGCTTCCGTGTGCCGTGCATCATCGTTGCCCCGTTCGCGAGAGCCGATCACGTCTCCCACGTCGTCTATGACCACACCTCGATCCTGAAGACCATCCAACGCAAGTGGAACCTGCCCGCTCTCACCCGACGCGACGCAGCAGCCCATGACCTGCTCGACCTGCTTGACCTGACCGGGCCCCCGGCGTTCCTGATCCCTCCCGAGTTGCCTCGACCTGGGCTGCATCGCCCATAACCCCGGGCGACGCTAGCCGCCTGGCTTGGTTGCTGCGATCAAAAGCCGCTGGGCATGGGCAACGAACGGTCCGTCGCTTTCGATCTGGGCATGCAGGCGGCCAAGCTGGCTCCGGTATGCGTCCACGGTGAAGCCGGGAACCGTCCAAGGCACCTTGCGCAGGAAGTACACGACCGCCGCAATGTCATAGAACTCCACCCGCAGGGCCTCCTCACGGAGGTCGGCGACCAGCAGACCGGCTGCCTGCGTGCGGCTGACGGCCCGCTCTGGACTACGCCCGCGTGCGACCGGCTGTGGCCCCATCATGAAGTCGGTGAGCTCGCGATTCGAGCCGGGTCCTACCTGCTGCGACAGGTATGTGCCGCCGGGCCGTAGTCCCAGCCATCTACCGGCACGGAATCGCCCTCGGTCAGCAACTGCTCAAATGTTGGCCGCTGTCCCACGGACCCAGCTTGCCCGGCCGCCTCGGCGGGAGTCTCGTCGTGGTAACGCGCGAGGGAAGGGCGCCCATCTGCTGGAGACGCACAGAGGGCGTCGAGGCCGTGATCGACCGGCGTCACAGACTCAAGGACGGGCCCATCAGTTAGCGTGTGACTGTGCTACTTACGGGGGCAGCCGCGGGGGACGCCGCAGCCTTTCCTTGGCCGGCGACCTGGTGTTGGGCGCCACAACCAACGAGACCGACGATGGCAGCGAGAGCGAAGGGGGCGACGGGGCTGCGGATGAGCCGAGTGGGACGACCGCTGACTCGATATCCACCTTGGACCATGACCATCGGAGCCTCCCCAGATGTCCTCGGTCCATTGGGCGTCATGGGAGGTCATTCGGTTCCCCACCCGTTGGCGTTGCCACAACCAGGCCGGCGCCCCGGGCCGCAGCCGCAAGCCGCTGGTCATACGCGATGAAAGCCGTGAGCTCCTCGCCGAGCAGCATCGCTGAGGCCAGGTGCAGGGCGTCGAGGGTGCGCAGCGACGGATTGGCGATCTCGCAGGCGAGGTCCTGTACTGCCCGGTCGAGCGGAACCAGGTCGAGGTCGCCCACCACCGCGCGAGCCTCAACAACAGCCTGCCCCCCAACGCGTCGCGCAGCCCGCAGCACCTCGACCCGCCCGAGCTCGCTGGTCACGACAAGATGCTCAGGGCGTGCGCCCAGCCAATCACGCAGCGCTGCGGTCTCGGCTTCGTTCCGAACCAACTTCAGCACCGCCGAGGAATCCAGGTAGATCACAACCGTTCCGCACGCTCAGCATCGAGCAATTCCTGGTTAGTCGGCTCGCCAGGGGCCACCGGAACGGGCCGAGGTGATCGCAAGCGCCCAGTTGAGCTGGCCGCAGGGATAAGCCTTCCAGCGGCGACCAGCCGATCCCTCGTGGTCTGGGCGTGTTGTGGGGCCACCAGTAAGGCGATCAGTTGGCCGCGTTCGGTCACTTCCACGGTCTCGCCTGCTTTGACCAGCGCAAGATACCGCGATGCGTTCTGCCGAAGTTCCCGCACACCGATGCGCTCCATTCCTTGACTATAGCACGCGATGTGCTACTCATTCATCGGGTCACCGGCGACGATGGCCAGCACGTCGCGAGCGCAGCCCCACGAGAGAGTGACTCCTAGGCCGCCGTGACCGTAGTTGTGGATGCAGCGCGCGCCGCCCAGAAGCTCTTGTTCGAGTCGTACCGTCGTTCGACCGGGCCGCAGACCGACCTCGACGCCCAGGATCCGGGCGTCCGCGAGGCGCGGCTCGACGTCGATGCAGCGGGTGAGAATCTGGCGGGTGAGCTCCGGGTCCGGCCTGCGGTGCCAGCTGTTCCGGACGGCGATCCCGCCAAGCACCACCCGGTTGCCGTGCGGCAAGAAGGAGGTCCAGGCTGATTCGGCGCCTCCTTCGTGCAGGAAACTGTCCAGCCCTGGGTTGGCCACAATCACGTGCTGCCCCCGTACGGCCCGCACGTGGTCGTCGGCAGCAAAAGTGCGGGCGGACGCGCCGGTGCAGTTGACGACCACTGGCGCCTGGGCGGCAGCTTCGGCCAAGGCGCTGACCGCCCCCAACTCGATTCGTCCGCCGGCCGCGGCGAGGCGGTCGAGGAGGTAGTCAAGGTAGCGGGGCATGTCGGCGACGGGGATTCGCGCCCAGAATGCGACCGGGAACCCAGCCGGTGTCTCCTGGGTGGAGCACTGTGCGTAGCCGGGCAGCGTCGACGCCCACGGTGGGGGCGCCTCCCCCAGTTTGCTGACGAGCCGACCGCGCATCAGCCGTATCCCGGTCTCCCGCTGCCCGGAGAGCGCGGTGAACTCGGTCTCGGCGATGTGGCCCCAGCGTGTAGCAGGGTCGCCCGGCCCGGTGATCGTCGGACCGCATAGGGCCCCCGCGACCGCGGACGTGGTCTGCCTCGGCGCCTCCGCGGTTCTGACCAAGACGCGCACACCCGCCTCGGCTAAGCACACCGCGGTCGTCAGACCGATGACCCCCGCGCCGACCACCACCACATCGGGACGGGCGTTTGACATGGCAGGCCCTCCTCTCCCCCGGGCTCATCATCAGGGCGATCAGAGATCGCCTGTCGCGCCCCGATCATCCGGCAATGACGACACGCACGCCCAGCGTCTCGTAGGTGGCCTGGGCACGGAGGTCCGTGTGGTCAGCTCCCCGTTCTCCACGGCCGAAAGCGCCCTTCCTGCATCGGGCAACCGGTTGCAGGCGCCCGATGCGTCTGCACCAGTAACGGCACTGCGACGCTGGTATCCAACGCAAGCGCCGTCAACGCCTCCGGTGTCGATCAGCGCGAAAACCGCGTCGTCGTCGATCGTTGGCTCCCCGCCGGCAACGATGGTGGCCTGCATTGCATGACGCTACCGGTCATTTCCCAGTTACGGTCAGGGCGTCCCCCGCCACGTCCACCACTACCCTGTCACCGTCGCGGATCTCCCCGGCCAGCAGCTTTTGGGCCAGCGGATCGCCCACCGCCGTCGCCAGTAGGCGCCGCAGCGGGCGGGCGCCGTACACCGGGTCGAAGCCGCGGTGCGCCAGCCGGCCGGCCGCGGCGGGGGTCAGGTCCAGCACCAGCCGCCGGGCCGCCAGCCGGTCGGCGAGGTGCCGAACCTGGATCTCCACGACCCCGCGCAGGTCATCCTCCGACAGGGCGTCGAACACCAAGATGTCGTCCAGCCGGTTCAGGAACTCCGGCTTGAACGCCTGCCGCACCGCGGCCAGGACCGCCTCCCGGCGCTGCTCCGGGGACAGCCTCGGATCGCTGACGAACCGGGATCCCAGGTTGGAGGTCAACACCAAGATGACGTTACGGAAATCCACCGTTCGGCCCTGCCCGTCGGTCAGCCGCCCGTCATCGAGAACCTGCAGCAGCACGTCGAACACGTCCGGGTGGGCCTTTTCCACCTCGTCCAGCAGGACCACCGCATACGGGCGGCGGCGGATTGCCTCGGTGAGCTGACCACCCTGGTCATAGCCGACGTAGCCGGGCGGCGCGCCGACCAGCCGCGCCACCGAATGCTTCTCGGCATATTCGCTCATGTCGATCCGCACGACCGCCCGCTCGTCGTCGAACAAGAATTCGGCCAACGCCTTGGCCAGCTCGGTCTTGCCGACACCGGTCGGCCCCAAAAAAAGGAACGAGCCGGTCGGCCGATCCGGGTCGGAGACGCCGGCGCGGGAGCGGCGTACGGCATCTGACACCGCCTGCACCGGACCGGGTTGGCCGACGACCCGCGCCGCCAGAACCCTCTCCATTCGCAGCAGCTTCGCGGTTTCGCCCTCCAGCAGCCGGCCGGCCGGGATGCCGGTCCACGCCGCCACCACATCGGCGACGTCATCGGCGCCGACGTTCTCCTTCACCATCGGGGCCGCCCCGTGCCCGTCCGGTGAGAGCTCGCTCTCCGCGGCGGCCGCTTCCGCGAGCGCCCGTTCCAGCGCCGGCTTGTCGGCGTAGAGCAGCCGGGAGGCGGTTTCGAAATCGCCGTCCCGCTGGGCCTTCTCGATCGCCTTCTCCGCATCGTCGAGCTGGGCTTTGAGCTCCCCCACCCGGTTGAGGCCAGCCTTCTCCCGCTCCCAGCGCGCCGTCAGTGCCGCGAGCTCCTCCCTACGGTCGGCCAAATCCGCCCGCAGCCGTATCAATCGTTGCTCTGAAGCCTCGTCCCGCTCACGGGACAGGGCCAACTCCTCCATCACCAACCGGTCCACCTGGCGCTGCAACTCGTCGATCTCCACCGGCCGGGAGTCGATCTCCATCCGCAGCCGGGACGCGGCCTCATCCACCAGGTCAATCGCCTTGTCCGGCAGGAACCGGCCAGTGACATACCGGTCGGACAGCGTCGCCGCCGCAACCAGCGCCGCGTCGGCGATCGCGACCTTGTGATGCGCCTCATACCGGCTCTTCAGGCCGCGCAGGATGGCGATGGTGTCCTCGACCGTCGGCTCCCCTACCAGCACCGGGGCGAAGCGCCGCTCCAGCGCCGGGTCCTTCTCGATGTGCTTGCGGTACTCATCCAGGGTCGTCGCGCCGACCAGCCGCAGCTCGCCGCGGGCCAGCAGTGGCTTGAGCATGTTGCTCGCGTCCATGCTGCCCTCCGCGGCGCCGGCCCCCACGACGGTGTGCAGCTCGTCGATGAAGGTGACCACCTCACCGCCGGCGTCCTTGATGTCGGCGAGCACGGCCTTCATCCGCTCCTCGAACTCGCCGCGGAACTTCGCCCCCGCCACCATCGCGGCCAGGTCGAGGGCGATCACCCGCTTTCCACGCAGCGACTCCGGCACGTCCCCGGTCACCACCCGCAGCGCCAAACCCTCGACGATGGCGGTCTTCCCGACCCCCGGCTCACCGATCAGCACCGGATTGTTCTTGGTCCGGCGGGAGAGCACCTGCACCACCCGGCGGATCTCGGTGTCCCGGCCTACCACCGGGTCCAGCTCACCGCGGCGGGCCCGCTCGGTCAGGTCGACGCCATATTTCGCCAGCGCCTCGTACGTCGACTCCGGGTCCGGCGAGGTCACCCGCCGGGTCCCGCGCACTGCGGCGAACGCCTTCTGCACCGCCTCCTTCGCGGGCAGCAATGCCTTGACGTCGGAGGCGGTCATGGCCAGCAGCAGGTGCTCGGTCGACACGTAGTCGTCCTGCAGCGCGGCGGCCTCGCTCGCGGCGAGGTCCAACGCGACGAGCAGGCCGCGGCCGAGCTGCGGCGCCCCGGTGCTGGCGCCGCTCGCGGCGGGGAGCGCCGCGATCCGCGCGCCAGCCGCCCGCGACACCTGCGCCGGGTCGGCGCCGGCTGCGGCCAGCACCCCGACGGCGGCACCCTCCGGGTCGGCCAGTAGCGCGGCGAGCAGATGGGCCGGCTCGGCCTGGGGATTGCCTACGGTCGCGGCCCGGGTGACAGCCGCGGACAATGCCTCGCGGCTGCGGGTGGTCAGGTTCTCTGCATTCATCGGGCCCTCCTTCGGTGGCGGCGCGCGATCAGATTCGCCGGGGGCGCCTGGCTAGCCGCGGTTGTGTCTCCTACGCCACAGCACTACGGACGTGCCCGGCTGGGTGCGCAGCGGAACCAGGTCCCGCCGGGTCGCGCTGGCCTGGGCGGCCAGCGCGGCGGTTACCTCCCCGCTGGCGGCGGCGCGGGCGGCAGCCAACTGCTCGGCCAGCTGTTCGGCCAGCTCACGAATCTGCGCCAGGTCACGTCGCAGCGTCAAGATCTGCCGGATCCCGGCCAGCCCGATCCCCTCCTGCTGGGAGAGCCGGGCCACCTCTTGCAGTAACACCACATCCCGCGGGCTGTAACGCCGCCCTCCACCGCCGGAGCGGGTGGGCCGGACCAACCCCAGCCGGTCATAGGTGCGCAGCGTCTGCGGGTGCATTCCGGCCAGCTGCGCGGCGACCGAGATCACATACACCGGCCGGCCGTCGAGTTCGTCGGGCCTACTCACGCGGCCATTCTGCATTCGCTCCGCCGCTTCGCAGCGCCGCTCATGGGGAGCCCAGCAATTCGGTGAGATGACCCCGCGGATCCTCCCCGCTCTCGTCGGCGAAGGTCTCTAATGCCTCCTTCGCCTTACCCGAGACTCGCTGCGGGACAGCAACCTCAACCCCGACGAGCAACGGGCCGCGCCCACCGCCTCGGACCGGGAAACCGCGGTCGCGCACCCGCAGGCGCCGACCGGAGGAGCTGCCGGCCGGCACCTTGAGGGTGACCGGCCCGTCGAGCGTCGGCACCGTCACGGTCGCCCCGAGCGCGGCCTCCGGGAAGGTCACCGGCAGCCGGAGGGTCAACGCGTCGCCCTCCCTGGCGAACACCGGATGCGGCGCAACGTGCACGGTGACCTCCAGATCGCCGGCCGGACCGCCGCGGGCCCCGAGCGTGCCCCGCCCACGCACGCGAAGGCGCTGGCCATCGCGCACCCCGGCTGGCACCCGGATCTTCTGCACCCGCTCCCGGGTACCGGCGCCCCCGCACACCGAACACGGCACGTCGACGATTCGGCCCGTCCCTCGGCAGGTCGTACACGGGGCCGTGAACGCGAAGCCGCCCTGGTTGCTGCTGGTGATGCCGCTGCCGCCGCAGGTGGTACATGCCCTCGGCGCCGTACCCGGCTGGGCCCCGTTGCCGTGGCACCGGTCGCACACCGCACCGCCAGGCAGCCGCACGTTCACCTCCTGCGTCGCAAGGGTGGAGGCCAGGTCGACGGTGACGTCGGCCGCGACGTCCTCGCCGCGAAGTGGGCCCCGGCCGCGGGTTGCCCCGCCGCCGAACATCCCGCCGAACAGGTCACCGAGACCACCGGCCCCGGGCCCGCCGAACAGGTCGTTCGGGTCGAAGCCGCCAGCCCCCGCTCCGCCCGGCGGCGGGCGCCGGAAGCCGCCCGATCCGAACAGCGACCGGGCCTCGTCGTACTCCTTGCGCCGGGTGTCATCCGAGAGCACGTCGTAGGCCTCGGACACATCCTTGAAGCGCGCCTCGGCCTTCGCGTCGCCGGGATTCTTGTCCGGGTGCAACTCGCGGGCCAGCTTGCGGTAGGCCCGCTTGACCTCGGCGGCGGAGGCGTTCTTCGGAACGCCGAGCGCGGAGTAGAAATCCTTCTCCACCTGATCGCGCGCGCTCATTCGAGGGGGGCCCGCTCCCCACGTGCGTGATCTTCGGTGGCGTCGCCGTCGGCCGGTTCGCTGGGCGCCGGTTCGCTGGGCGCCGGTTCGCTGGGCGCCGGTTCGCTGGGCGCCGGTTCGCTGACCGAGACCTGCGCCGGGCGCAGGACCCGACCGGCATGCCGGTAGCCGGGCCGGAACACCTGGGCGACAACAGCTTCTGTGGCCTCCTGCGTGGGCTCGACGGCCATCACCGCCTCGTGCATGTGCGGGTCGAACGCCTCCCCGGGCTCGGCGTAGGGCTCCAAGCCGAGCTTTGAGGTCACCATGATCAGCGCCTCGCCCACCGAGCCGAAGGCGCCTACCAGGTCGCCATGGCTGCGCGCCCGCTCCAGGTCGTCGAGCACCGGAAGCAGCTGGTAGAGCACGTTTCCGGTCGCGACCTCGACCAGCGCCAGGCGCTCACGCTCGGCCCGACGCCGGTAGTTGTCGTATTCGGCCTTGAGCCGCTGCAGCGTCTCGGTCAGCTCGGCCACCTGCGCATCGGCCGCCCCGCGGGCCGCCGCGGCAGGGTCAATGGCGGGGCCGGGCGCCGGGTCGGCAGCAGCGCCGGGCGCCGAGTCGGGCTCCCGGAGCGCTCCGCTGGGGTCGATCCGCCGCTTGTCACGGACGATAACGCGCGGCTGCTCCTCCCCGTGCTCGCGCCGATCCTCGGGCGTCACTTCTTGGGCTCCTCGTCGATAACTTCGGCGTCCACGACGTCCTCGTGCGCACCGGCCGAGCCGCCGGCCGCGCCTGGAGCGCCGGGCTCGGCCTGCTGCCCGGCGTACATTGCCGTTCCCATCGCCTGGCTGGCGCGGGACAGCTCGTCCGCAGCGGTGCGGATCGCGGCGGAATCGCTGCCGCCGAGGGCACCCTTAAGGTCGGCCAGCTTGCTCTCGACGTCGGTCTTGGTCTCGGCCGGGACCTTCTCACCGTTCTCGGCGAGGAACTTCTCGGTCGCGAACACCAGCTGCTCGCCGGAGTTGCGAATGTCCGCCTCCTCGCGGCGCTGCCGGTCCGCCTCCGCGAACTGCTCGGCGTCGCGGACCATCCGGTCGATGTCGTCCTTGGGCAGCGCGCTGCCGCCGGTGATCGTCATCGACTGCTGCTTGCCGGTGCCGAGGTCCTTGGCGCTGACGTGCACGATGCCGTTCGCATCGATGTCGAAGGTGACCTCGATCTGCGGCACGCCGCGCGGCGCCGGCGGAAGGCCGGTCAGCTCGAACATGCCAAGGCGCTTGTTGTCCGTCGCCATCGGGCGCTCGCCCTGATAGACCTGGATCTGCACCGAGGGCTGATTGTCATCGGCGGTGGTGAACGTCTCGGAGCGCTTGGTGGGAATGGTGGTGTTCCGCTCGATCAGCGTGGTCATCACCGAGCCCTTGGTCTCGATGCCCAGCGACAGCGGGGTGACGTCCAGCAGCAGGACGTCCTTCACCTCGCCCTTGAGCACCCCCGCCTGCAGGCTGGCGCCGACGGCGACGACCTCGTCGGGGTTGACACCCTTGTTGGGCTCCTTGCCGCCGGTCAGCTCGCGGACGATCTCGGTGACCGCGGGCATCCGGGTGGAGCCGCCGACCATCACCACGTGATCGATGTCGCCGACCGCGATGCTGGCGTCCTTGATGGCCGCGTGGAACGGGGCCTTGCAGCGGTCCAGCAGGTCCTGGGTCATCCGCTGGAACTCGCTGCGGCTGACCTTGATGTCCAGGTGCAGCGGGCCTTCGGAGCTGGCGGTGATGTAGGGCAGGTTCACCGTCGTCTCGGTCGATCCGGACAGCTCGATCTTGGCCTTCTCCGCCGCCTCGCGCAGCCGCTGCAGGGCCATCTTGTCCTTGGCGAGGTCGACCCCGTGCTGACCGACGAAGGTCTTGACCAGGTGATCGACGAGGCGCTGGTCCCAGTCGTCACCGCCGAGGTGGGTGTCACCGGAGGTGGACTTGACCTCGACGACGCCGTCGCCGATCTCCAGCAAAGACACGTCGAAGGTGCCCCCGCCCAGGTCGAACACGAGGATGGTCTGCTCCTTGGCGCCCTTGTCCAGCCCGTAGGCCAGCGCCGCGGCAGTCGGCTCGTTCACGATCCGCAGCACGTTCAACCCGGCGACCTGACCGGCCTCGGTGGTCGCCTGCCGCTGGGCGTCGTCGAAGTAGGCAGGCACCGTGATGACCGCGTCGACGACCGTGTCACCGAGGTAGGACTCCGCGTCGCGCTTGAGCTTGCTCAGGATAAAGGCACTGATCTGCTGCGGGGTGAAGGTCTTGCCGTCGATGTCGCCGGTGGACGGGAAGTGCCAGGAATTGTCGCCCATGTGCCGCTTCACCGACCGGATCGTGCGATCCACGTTAGTGACCGCCTGCCGTTTGGCGACCTCGCCGACCAGGACCTCGCCGTTCTTGGCGAAAGCCACGACGCTGGGCGTGGTCCGTGAGCCTTCCGCGTTCGCGATGACCGTCGGTTCGCCGCCCTCCAGGACGGAAACGACGGAGTTGGTGGTGCCGAGGTCGATGCCGACCGCTCGTGCCATGGGGGGACCTCTCGTCGGGTTCGTAGATATGTTGGTACCGGCATCATGCATCTGGGGCGGGCTCATGTCAAGGAAGTTGAGTCTTCATGACTCATATGGATAGGGGCGTTGGGGCCCTAGGCTGCCCAGATGGCTTCACGACTGCGGCGCGCCGATGGCGGGCCGGGCGCCCGGGTGCAGCTCGCGGCGCTGCTGGTTGTCGTGGTGCTCGTGCTGGCCACCGCGCCGCTCGTCGCGTGGCCGGTGGTGCACTGGCTGATCGGGCTCCTGCCGTAACCGGCGGTATCCTCTCGCCCGACCATCCCGAGAGGAACCCCGCGTGCGCCTTGCCATTGGCCTTGCCATCACGGCCGTTGCCTTCGCGATCACCGGCCGGCGGCTGTTCTGGCTCTACCGCCTTGGCCGGACCGGCCAGCCGGCGGTAGGCCGGCGGGACGACATCCCCGGCCGGCTCGGCGTGCAGGCGACCGAGGTATTCGGTCAGCGCAAGCTGCTGAAGTGGTCGGTGCCGGGCCTGGCGCACTTTTTCACCTTCTGGGGCTTCGTCGTCCTGGCATTCACCATCGTCGAGGCCTACGGGGCGCTGTTCACGCCCGATTTCGCCATTCCGCTGATCGGGCATTGGGCCGTTCTCGGCTTCGCCGAGGACTTCTTCGCCGCCGCAGTGCTCGCCGCACTGATCGTGTTCAGCCTCATCCGGGTCCAGCAGAACCCCCACAAGCTCGAGCGCAGGTCACGCTTCTACGGCTCGCACACCGGCGCCGCCTGGCTGGTGCTGTTCATGATCTTCCTAGTAGTGGCGACGCTGGTCATCTACCGCGGCGCGCAGTACAACACCGGCCACTTCCCGTACGGCAAGGAGGCGTTCTTCTCCTTTGGGGTGGCGAAGGCGCTGGGGACCGGCGCCTACAACTTCTGGGTCGAGACGCTGTTCATCGAGCTGCAGCTCGCCGTCGTGCTGGGGTTCCTGGTCCTGGTGGTCTACTCCAAACACCTGCACATCTTCCTGGCGCCGCTGAATGTGTCGTTCTCGCGCCGGCCCAACGCGATGGGCCCGCTGCTGCCGATGACCTCGGCCGGCAAGCCGATCAACTTCGAGGACCCCGGCGAGGACGACGTGTTCGGCGTCGGGAAGATCGAGGACTTCACCTGGAAGGGGATGCTGGATTTTGCGACGTGCACCGAGTGCGGCCGCTGCCAAAGCCAATGCCCCGCCTGGAACACCGGCAAGCCGCTGTCGCCCAAACTGCTGATCACCGACCTGCGCGACCATGCCTTCGCGAAGGCGCCGTACCTGCTCACCACCGAGGGCAAGCGCGACGGGCTCTCCGCTGAGGTCAAGGCGTTGGCGGAGCGGCCGCTGGTGGCGCCCCTCGATTCCGGCGGGGTGATCGACCCGGACGTGTTGTGGTCCTGCACAATGTGCGGCGCGTGCGTCGAACAATGTCCGGTAGACATCGAGCACATCGACCATATCGTGGACATGCGCCGCTACCAGGTGCTGATCGAGTCGGCGTTCCCCAGCGAGGCTGGCGTGATGCTGCGCAACATCGAGAACAACGGCAACCCGTGGGGGGTTTCGCCGCGCACACGCAATGACTGGATCAGCGAGGTCGGCTTCGACGTTCGGGTCATTCCCGCTGGCCAGAAGATCCCCGACGACGTGGAGTACCTGTTCTGGGTCGGCTGCGCCGGCGCGATCGAGGATCGTTCGAAGAAGGTGACCAAGGCCTTCGCCGAACTGCTGCACACCGCCGGGGTGGAGTTCGCGGTGCTCGGCGACGGCGAATCGTGCACGGGGGACCCGGCTCGCCGCCTCGGCGCCGAGTATGTGTTTTTCGGCCAGGCCAGCGCGAACGTGGAAACGCTCAATAGTATCGGCGCGGACACCAAGAAGATCGTGGCCACCTGCCCGCACTGCTTCAACACGTTATCGCGTGAATACCCGCAGTACGGCGGCAACTACGAAGTGATGCACCACACCCAGCTACTCGCGCATCTGCTGGAAACCGGCGCGCTGACTCCCGTCACGCCGGTCGAAGGCCTGGTCACCTACCACGACCCGTGCTACCTCGGGCGGCACAACAAGGTCTACACGCCGCCGCGAGAGGTGCTCTCGGCCGTGATGGGGCTGCGCCAGCAAGAAATGCACCGCTGCAAGGAACGCGGGTTCTGCTGCGGCGCCGGCGGCGCACGGATGTGGATGGAAGAGAAGATCGGCAAGAGGATCAACGTGGAACGCGTCGATGAGGCGCTGGCGTTGGACCCAGACATCGTGTCCACCGCCTGCCCGTTCTGCATGGTGATGCTCTCCGACGCCGTGACCGCGAAGAAGCAGGAGGGCGCCGCCCGGGATGGGGTCGAGGTGCTGGACGTGACCCAGATCCTGGCCCGCTCGCTGGTGGGCAGCGGCGGGGCCGGCGCGGAGCAGCAGCACTGAGGTGAGCGAACCCCCGTCCGAGCCCGGGCGCCGCTGGCAGCTGCCAGCGCAGGAAGAGGATCCCGATCGGCGGGGGCTGTTCCGGCCAAAGCGCCGGTTCGTGGTGGGCCTGCTCGCGATCCTCGCCGTCCTCGCGGTGGGCCGGTCCCTGACCGGCGCAAAGAACACCCCGAGGGTGCCAGTTTCCTGCTCGCAGGCAACCTTCTCGCTTCGGGACGCAACCGTTGCCGCTGGGGGCAACGTCACCTTTGCGGTCACCGGTCCGGCGGGCGACGCGTACGGGCTCTATCTTGATATTTCGGGTGTGACGGTGGGGCCGGACGGGCGTCGGCAGATCACCACTCGCGGCGGCATCCCGGTCACCGCCACCGAGGCCCTGCTCGTGGTGAGCCATCTGGACGGGTGCTACGCCGAGGGTAGTGCCGGTCTCACCAACGGGATTGCGCGAGGCGCGCATACGGTCACGCTGTTCCGCCTAGCCCCGGACGGCGCTACCACCGAGCTGGCCAGCAAGCCTCTCACCATCAACTGATCGTGGCCGAGCTGCGGCCCGAGAGCGCGGAGTCAAGCAACCAGACCGGGTAACATCGTGGCCGCGCGCGGGTGTAGTTCAATGGCAGAACATCAGCTTCCCAAGCTGACAGTGCGAGTTCGATTCTCGTCACCCGCTCCAGGCAAAAGCCCAGGTCAGAGACGGGTTTGACCCCCTCCCCGAACCCTTCTTCTACGTATTGGATCTTTGCGTGCCCGCTGCGTGCCCGTTCGATTCGGGACTGGGGGCCGACGCCCCAGGGCCGCCCCGGTCAACCGCCCCTGCACCACGAACAATTCGGCAGGAGCCCAGCCGCCTGCCAACCTTGTGAGAGCAGGTCAGCACCCCCACATCACTTCCATCACCTCCCGATTCGGGAAGGTCCCAGCGCCCCGCCCGTCACAATCAGAAAAAGAGTGGCTGGAGAACGTCGCGCGGATGCTCCGTGACGCCGCTCGCCGGAATACGGGCGCTGGGCGCTGACGGCGGCAAGAGTGTGCTGCACACAGGCCTCACGAGTCAGAGCAGGGTGTAAAGCTACGAGCGTGGCACTCTCCTTCGACACGAGCAGAGCCCCGTTGCGTGAGGAGGAATTCGCCGACCTAGTCCGCGCAGTCGTCGGCGCGCTCGAGAGCGATGAGAGCTCGTGGATCGAGTGGAAGGGGACCTTGAACCTGCGGTTGCCGGAGGGCAAGGCGGCCGTCGTTCGCTGCATCGCCGGACTAGCGAATCGACAACCGGACGCCGCGTCGCGGTTTTGCGAAGGCCGTGGCTTCATGATCGTAGGCGCCGAGCCCGGCAGGGTTGTCGGGGTCAGGGAGGAGGACCCGGCGGACCTAAGCAACTGGTGGACGCCGTACCTAGGCACGGACGGCCCGCGGTGGGTGCCGCATTGGGTGAGTGCCCAGGACACAAGCGTCCTCGTGATCGAAGTTGCCGCCCCGCGCGTCGGGGATCCACTGTTCGTTATCCGGAAGGCGACGCTCGGCCTCAACGATGGTGACGTTTTTGTCCGCCGGATAGGCAAGACCGAAAGGGCATCATCGGCGGACTTCACCGCGCTCGTGCGGCGGAGCTCGACCAGGCCGGTCCTGTCGGGTGTCTCTGTTCGTCTGGGCCATCGGGCGACGGTCCCCCCTGTCGAGTTCGGGCCCGAGGAGTTGGATGCCTGGGTATCGGCAGCCCAGGCGGACGCCATGTCGAGCCTTCCAGCAGCAGAGACGGCCGCGTCTATCGAGCCTAGGACGGCTACGTTCGACGTAACGCCCTCCGAGACGAGCAGCAGCATGAGCATCGCCGAGTTAACGCGGCTGAAGCAGCGGCAGGCCGACGGAGAGGAGCTGACCGATCAAGACCGGGCACAGCTGGAGTTGGCTGAGCAGGCCGTTCGCCGAATAACGGAGTTGATCGCCGGTGTGAGATCGACCCTCTGGGACACCGACCCGGAGGACCGCTCGCCAGAGCAGTACCACGCGGAGGTCCAGCAGTATGCCGACAAGCTCCGGACGGCTCTGCCTAGGCAGCTTCGAGCAAGCGCAAGCCGGTTGCTGGACCCGTGCGTTTTCACCATCACTAACGAGACGGCAACGAACCTGCCGGAGGTCCGCCTGCTCGTCCACCTACCAAACGATGCCGACGCATCCGAGCCCGACCAAGACGGCCCGGGCCTTCCCCAGCCGCCGCGGCCGTACGGTCCGCGGACGCGGGCAACGTTTCGCGACGGCAACGGCCTAAATTTCCCCACACCCGGGAACACTCTCGGCCGTTCCACTCCCCCCTGGCCTCTCGTCGAGATCGAGAACCGCGGTTCAGTGACGCTGCGGTTCAAGCCTGTCCACCTACGGCCCTACGACACTGTCCGGCTACCTCCTGTAGTGTTTCTACTTCCCGCTGTCGGCTCGGTCGTCGCGAGATGGGAGGCGACATCCACCGGTGCGGACGGCGTGACGACGGGGACCGTGTCAATACCCCTGGCTCCGATAGCGGTCACTGTCGCCCGGGCACTCACACCGGGCAAAGAGTGAGCAGAATGCCCAAGCAACTCTCTCGCGCGCGGAGATGCAGCGCCGCAAGGAAACACATCCCGTTCCCTTCCCGTCTACGACTCCTTGTCTGACTGAATCAAGGTCGAGGCGGGGCGATGGCCGGCTGGACAGCAGCCGCCAAGGCCGACAGGGCCGTTGCGATCGCGGCGTCACGGTCCTCGGTCGCATGCTGATAGATCAATGCCGCGCGTATCGAGGAGTGACCCATCCGCGCCATCAGTTCGCGCGTGCTCGCGCCGGTGGCAGCGGCGAGGGTGTTACCCGTGTGTCGAAGATCGTGGAACCGCAAGGTCGGGAGCCCAGCCTTCGCTCGGGCCCGAAGCCAGACACTGCGGAAGGAACTGCGTTTGATCGGCTCGCCTTTCGAGTTGGGGAACACGTAAATGCAATCGGAGGGCACGAACGTCGCGAGATGGTGCTGCACTTCGGGTAGGAGGTGTGGCGGGAGGTGAATCGTGCGGACGCCGGCGGCCGACTTCGGACTGTCGGGCTGCAACCGGCAGCCGCGCAGTTCGACCAACTGGCGGTCGATCTTCATCGTTCCGTGCAGCAAGTCGAGGCGATCGCGGGTGAGGGCGACTAGCTCGCCCCACCGCGCACTTGACCAGGTGGCGGTGAGGATGAATGCCTGATATCTCGGCGGGACCGCTTCAGCGAGAGCGAGTATCTGCGGGATGGTCGCGACCGGCCGCTCGGTCGCGTGGCTGACGCCAGCGCCCTTGATCGCGCATGGATTGCGAAGGATCACCTCGTCGGCGACGGCGGTGGTCAACATCGCTCGCAGCAGCGAGTAGGACTGACGAACGGGCGTCGGCGAGCCGGCTCGGGAGATCTGGGCATGCCAACTCCGTACAAGGCTCGGCGTGACCTTCCCCAGGGGTACGTGACCAAGTCGCGGCACGATGTATTTCCCCAGCAGCCAGTCGTAAAGCTCCCGGGTCCGCACCTTCAGATCCGGGCGGTTCGCGAGCCAGATTCCGGACCACGCCTCGACCGTTGTCTGGCTGGCGGACGGATCGACCCAGTGCCCGCGACCAAGATCGGTCTCTGCGGCACTGAGCCATCGATCGGCATCGCGCCTTGTCTCGAAAGTCTGCGCAGCCGGCCGATCGCACCCGTCTGGTCCTAGATAGCGCGCTTGCCAGCGGCCAGACGGGAGTCGCCGCACGCGCCCGAACCGGCGTCGTCCTGTTGCCATGGTTACCTCCGACGTACATCGACGCCGCTCGATACAAATGGGACGTTAGGCCGTGCCTATGACACTCCGTGGCGCTTAGCCATCCCCGTTGTGGATAACTCCAGTCGCAAAGAATGTCTGGCGTGACCAGGGTTCGACGCGGCCGGCTTGGATGAAGGTGTCGAGGTCGGTGGTGCTGAGCCGGACGTGGCGGCCGAGTTTGTTGAAGGCGATGCGTCGTTCGGCGATGAGCCGGCGGATGAACCGGGTGGAGGTGCCGAGGTGTTCGGCGGCTTGATCGACGGTGAGTAGCTTATCCATGGTCAGTTCTCCTCGGTGATGATCGTTCCGGCCGGGTGTGGGTCGGCCCGTCCGGTATAGCGCCAGGTGGTCCATTCGCCCGAATCGGCTGTCCCAAGGGCGGTCCAGGCGGCGCGGGTCTGGCGGAGCTGGCGCAGGGTGGTGGAGTAGGTGCGGCTGCGGGTGGAAAAATGTCCGCGGTAGCCGAGCATGTGCGCCCACCGCCGCAGCTTGAGTTCTTTCAACGCGGGCTGGGCGCCGAGTTGCCAGCAGGTCAGCGCCATTCGGCTAGGTGCCGGGCGGGGTCGAGCCCGGCGATGTCGGTCGGGCGCAGCGGCCGGTCCAGCGCGCCGCCGTTGTGGCCGGCGAGGCTTTTGGTGGCGTATTTGGCGATGTAGGCGGCGATCGCCGTCGGGTTGGCCGGCTCGCTGGCGACGGTGATGGTGCGGATGTCGAGCTGCCGCCCCCACCGGGCCCAGCCGGGCGATCCGGTATCGGCCTGATGGGCCGGGATGGGGACGGCGACCTGCATGGTGCTGGCCCGGATGGCCTCGGTGAGCAGTTCGGGAGTGAACTCGGGCGGTGGCGGTTGGGGTGGCTGTCCGGGGGTGGGGGCGGCGTCGAGCCGGGCGACGGCGTGCAGGTGGACCAGGCCGCGGGCCTGGAACTCGGCGACCTTGGTGTAGCTGATCCGCAGCTGCCGGGCCAGCCCGGCCGGGCGCAGGCCCGCTTGGTGGGCGAGGGCCCGTTGCCAGCCGATGCTGGTGCGCCGCCACAGCTCACCGACGTGGGCGTTCCACAGCACCGCCCCCGGGTAGTCGAAACACTGCTGGCACAGCGGGGTGCCCAGCCGCCGGTCCCCGGCCGGATGCCGCAGCGCGCAGCCGGACGGCCGTTGGTGTGGGCATTGTCCGGGCCGGGGCCGGCAGATCCGGGCCACCGGCCGGCGGGTGCGCCGGGAGTGCACCGGCCCGAACGCCGGGGCGGTGAGGGTGATGAACAGCCGCGGATGTGCGGTGATCGTGTCGGGCAGGCCTTTCCCGCCGCGCAGCCCGGCGGCGATCAGCTGCCAGGTGTCGGCCCGGTAGAGCGCGGAGCAGGCCGGGCAGCGGGCCAACCTTCGGTTCCCGCAGGCGGTGAGCAGCACCCCGCCCGCCCCGCCGGCGTCGGGAACGAGCTCGCCGGTGCGCCGATCGAGGCGGTGTTCGGTGCCGGCCAGCCGGATCGGGTGCGCGCACAGCCGGGCGCCCCGGCCGTAGCCGCTCACCGCCCCACCGCCTGTTCGTGCCAGGCGCGGTCGGCGGCGAGCGCGGCGCGGTGCTGATAGCCCCGGTCGGCCAGCAACCGCAGCAGCTCATCGCTCAGATAATGGGCGCGCAGCCGGACCGGGGTGCCTCCTTCGGCGAGCAGATAGCCGACCCCGCGCTGCGCCGGGTCGACGCTGCTCGCGCTGATCCCGTTACTGGCCCAACCCGAACCCAGGATGGTGTCGGAGGCGGCCGGGGTGGTGCACCGCAGCGCCCAGCGGTAGCCGAACAGGTCCCGCAGCGAGGTGGGGATGATGTCGCTGCCCGGCTTCTGGGTGGCCGCCACGACGATGATGCCGGCGGCCCGGCCGCGGGAGACCAGATCCCGCAGCAGGTCGGTGAACTCGGCGCGCAGCGCCCGGTCGCCGCCGGTCAGGTACATCGCGAGTTCGTCGATCACGACCAGGTGCAACCCGATCCCGTCGCCGGCGGTGACCTTACGCACCCCCAGCGCCAGCAGCCGGGCGAAGCGGTCCTCCAGGATGCGGTGCAGCTCGCGCAGCACCCGCACGGCCCGGTCCAGGTCGGGGCCGACGAACCGGTGCGCGGTCGGCGCCCAGAGGCCGAGTTCGACTTGTTTGCCGTCGAAGCACCACAGCGTCACGGTCGGGTCCAGCGCGGCGGCGGCGATCAGCAGCGACAGGGCGGCGGACTTGCCGGCGCCGGGTTCCCCGCCGAGCAGCAGGTTGTGCTCGGGCAGCAGCAGGCTGACCGGCTCGCCGTCCTCATCGATCCCGACCTGCACCGGGTCCCACAGCTGCAGCCGCTCGTGTTGCAGGGCCGGCCAGGGTCCGGCCGGCTCGGCGAGCGGGTCGCGGCGCACCAGGATCAGGTCCGCGCAGCTGGCCGACTGCCGGTCGGTTGCCACCCGCACCGCCCGCACGCCCAGGGCGCAGGCGAACCGGTCCGCGTTGGCCGCCAAATCCCGGTGCTGCCACCCGGCGGGAGCAGCAGGGACAGCCGGGTCCCGGCGCGGGCCTTGGTGACCTGGCGCAGGGTGGGGCGCCGCCCGTGGAAGGCACCGATGTGGATCGAGTCGACGGCGTCGTTCAGCCGGCGCTGCCAGCGGGCCCGGACCAGCCAGCCTCGCAGGGTCCGGCGCGCCCGGGGGACGGCGAGCAGCAGCACGCAGGCCAGCACCGGAACGGCGATCGCCGTGCGGGGCGGCTGCCCGGCCCGCCACAGCGCCAGTTCGGCGATCAGCGGCGGCCAGCACAAGCCGAGTTCCAGCGGATAGCGCCCCAGCAAGCGCAGCAGCCGGTCACCGTCCGGGGAGGTTCCCGGCACGAAGACCACCGGATCGGGCGTGGCCCGGCTCATCTGCCCTCACCGCCCTTGCCAGTTGCGGCCGCCGCGGTCGTCATGCCGGCCGGCGTCGGGGTGAGCCGGGCCGCCCGGAAGGAGATCCCGGAGCGTTCCCCCATCGCCCACGAGCTGGCGACCAGCCCGCTGACCGTGACCGGGGCGCCGACCGTCAGCGCGGGCTGGGCGCCGGCCAGTTTCACCGACACCACCTCGGCGGCGTCCCCGGCGAGCAGCACCAGCTGCACCGCGAACAGCGGTTCCCCGCTGACCGGGTCGGTCTTCGGCCGGCGTGAGTCGAAATCGATCACCGGTTCGGCCAGGCCCGCCGCCAGGATCGTCATTGCGCTGGTGTCGATCGGAAGCCTCATGTCCCTCACTCCTTAGCCCCGAAAAGGGGGGCTGCGGCCCGGCCGTTCCGGGCGACTAGCCGCAGACTGCAACACCAACCTCACCGCAACCTCACCGCAACCTCACCGCGGCGGAGAGGTTGCGGTGAGTTTCCGGTGAGGTTCGCAACTTGGCGGACCGGCACGGGCAACAACGGTCTGCCGCGGCCACCCACGTCCATCCCAGGCCTCGGGCCGCGCCCTGCTGGCCGCCCGGACTGCCGCGGACTCGACAACACCGGTCGAGCCCTTGCCCACGAAATCGTCATGATCTTGCCCGCGTGCGTTCGGTCCACTCGAATCCGGTGCGGCAACTCTGCCCCCGACGAGATCCACCACCACCGCTTCAGAAGATCATCGGTGAGAAGTTTCTATACGACTTCAAGGGCGCAGGCTGCGGGCGGCCGCTTCGCGGCCGTCCTCACCCGCGCAAGGACCGGAGCAGCAACTCGACGTTGCATGTGCCACCCTGCGAAACTGACCGCTCAGACGCTGCAAGGCCGGGGAAGTAAGCGCGGCGCGAACTGGCCCCGGACACCCTGCTCATATCCCGAGCGCGTTCACGTCGCTCACGGAAAGACCCCAACGTGCAAGGAACAGGTCCCGCAGCGTGGCACGGCTCGCCGCGATTGCTGCCTCGTGACGCTTCTCGTACCGTGTAGACACGCTCGGCGTCTTCATGTTGCGGGCACGCAGCATCCTCACCTCCTGGGCCACATCATCGTGGAACTGACGATCGGCCGCCTGTGTGAAGTCGAGCTTCGGAGCAGGGGCATCTCCGATGACGTCTGTCCCACGGGCGTAGTACCCACCGCGGAAAACGCTGCCACGCTTCCGTAGGAAGTACTCGATTGGAGCCTGGTCTAGAAGCCCGAGGACAAAGTCGAGGCTGTAGTCAAGGCTCCTGGGGAACAGAGCGACTTCGCCACCCGTGCCACCGGAGGCAAAGACGATGCCGACAGAGTCCAGGCCGTACTTATCGCCGCGTTGGTTGTTCGTGTAAAAGATCTTGGGCGCCAAAGTAGCGTACCCGATCGCTTGCGTCCGGCCGTAGACGTAGAACGCCTTCTTGCGCTCCTGCTCGGACATACTGCGCCTGTCCAGCTCGGCCTTGTTCGCCAAGAAGTACCTGTGCGCCAGTGGATACTTCCGTCTCATCGCCTTCTCGGGGATCACGGCCCAGCCCGAGGTTGACGACACGGACCGAGTTGGTTCGTACGGATAGAGGATGACCGAGTCGGGGATAACCTCATGGTTGGACTGAATCCCCTTCGAATCTTCGAGATACGGCCGGGTCACAGCCTTCTCGACTTGCCAGACGGTGCCGTCTGCGGCTGTCCACTCGACCAGTTGACCGATGACACGGGGGCTCTTGATTACATAGAGCCTTCCCCTACTCGTCTGGATCCCGTTTCGCTCCTCCACGACCTGCTCCAGTGGGATCGAGTCTTTGTGGATCGCGCGAAGAACCTTCTCTCCGAGCCTAGTAGTCGGCAGCACCCAAGCGCCCTTGGAGGATGTCGGTAGTCGCTTGGCGGAGATCGGGTAAGAGACCGCGTGGCCGTTGCCGTACTGGGCAATGCTGGCTGGCTCGGAGTAGGCGAACTTGCCCTGGGCGGCCTTCTTTGCGACCAGCGAGCAGATGTAGATCGACTTTCCGGGGAAGACCTGGACCTCGCGGAAGTTGTCGAGCCGGACGAGAGCGAGCGTCGTCCTTAGAAGCTGACGAAGGTTCTGTGCCGCGACGACGGTCATCCACTTGTTCGGGACGACCACACCGAGAACACCGTCTTGCTTGAGGTAAGTGGCCGCAAACTCCAAAAAGGCGAAGTACTTATCGAACTGCTGGAACGCGGTCTTGTAGTTGTCCTTAAGGTGCTTCAGTTCGACCGCGTCGAACTTCTTCATGTCCTCCGTTTTCATGTACGGGGGATTGCCCACCACCAGATCGACCGAAGCGGGTAGCGAAGTGGTTGCCAAGTTGAGCGGGTTCGTGAGCTCCTCCTGCTCCCTGGACACGCCGGATAACGAACGGACGAGCGTGTTGCCGCACCAGATGTTGTTGTCGAGATCCGGCAGGATGCTCGTGGTCTGAGTGCTCGGAAGCGTGTGCTTGTTCTCGTCCTGCAACAGGCGGACCAGCAGACTGAACTTTGCGACCTCAACTGCGTTGTAGTCGATGTCAATCCCAAATAGGTTGTCGGCGAGCAGCCGGCGCTTCTCCGCGAAGCGCAGCCGGTACTCGTTTGCGCCGGTCTTGATAAGACTGGAAGATCCTGGCTTTTGGCGAGCGGTTTCTGTCTCGATCAGTCGGTTGAGGACAGCCAACAAGAAGCGGCCCGAACCCACCGCGAAGTCGAGGCTCTCAGGCTCGCGCACCCCTGTTCCGAGTGCAGCCATGGCTTCGTGGACGGTCCGATCCACCAGCTCCTGGGGCGTCGTCACCACCTCGCGGTGCTCGTACTCACGCTTCTCCCTGAGAACGACCTCGCGCTTGCCGCCCCGACCGGGCGTCGTGATGACGAGGTGCTCAGCGAGTGTCGCCTCGTACACCAGTCCAAGGAAGGTCGCGTCAAGGACCGCGAATGAGAAAGGCGACTTCGGTGAGTAGAGGTTTGAGACGATGTTCTGCAGAACCTGGTCATGGACTCGAAGGGACGGCTCACCCCTCCGAGTCCGGAACAAGCCTGTGTTGTAGCGCCGGTGAAGCCGATTGAGCAATGTCGTGACCTTGGTGCTTCCCCCGGAGGCGGCGTCGCGAAGAGTCCGTTCACCCTCGATGCCGCGGTCCTCACACATTCGCACGAAAATGAGCCGGTTCAGGACACGCTGGACCGCATCGTTCAGGTCTATCTCGGAGATCGTCTTGTCCTGTGCAGACAGATCCCGTCCGAGCGCGAGCCGCCACTGGTTGAAGTGTCTGATGAACTCCTCGCCAGCGGGCACGGGCTGCTGTGGCGACTTGCCTTGGAACTGGCCGTCCCAGCCGGGCGTTGCGACGGCCGGACGGTCAAGGACTGCTCGGATCTCGCCGAACTTCGAGACGAAGTCGGTGTAGTGCCACGTGAAGAGGCGACCGGTGGCCGGCAAGTCGCCGGTTCCGATAGGGAACGACGTGTCGTAGACCACCAAGTGACGAAAGTTAGTGAGGACGGCGATCGGGTGGCCGTCGGTGTAGCCGTACCGGCGTGCCTGGCGGATTGAATCCAAGTTTGCGGTGACGTCGATGCTCGGCCTCTTTGCCTCGACAAACATGACCCGAACGCCGCCCACGAGGAGGGTGTAGTCCGGGTACTTAGTCGCGGAGTCCTCATGTTCTTGTGACTCCTCGCGCCGTACGTTCTTGAGCGCCGGAGTCACGCCGGCGACGTTGGCGACATCCCACCCCAAGGCGTTGAGCAACGGGTCGACGAACTCACTCCGGGTGTCTGACTCCTTGTAGATCCCGGACGCGTCGGTGTAGTGAGCCTCGTCGGTGGCGAACTTGTCGACCAGCCGCTGTACCGGAGCGAGCGTGGGGGCCGTCACGCCTCCGCCTGGCGCGCGAGTCGTGTGGCTTCGCGAGACCGCTGACTTGTGCACATGAGACAAGCATGTCGGCTTGCGAGCGCTCGGGGAGGGAACACGCCCGAAGTCCACAGATAGGAGCGCGGCGCCCGGGAGTGTCGGACGCGGGTGGAAGGATGCTCCTCGATGAAGACGAGCACCGAGGTTTCCCCCGACAAGCTGCGCGGTGGCTTCTACAGCCCCGACGCGCTGGTCGACGTGTGCCTCGACCGTGTGCTGGAACTCCTAGGTGGTCGCGACCGGGTCGCGGTGTTGGAGCCGTCAGCCGGCGATGGTAGCTTCCTCCGCGGTTTGTCCCGCCATGTGCTCGCTGGCCATGTCGGAGCGGTGACTGCCGTCGAACTTATCCCGGACGAGGCAGTGAAGGCCGCGCGGGTCTTATCTGAGTCAGGACTTCGGGGCCGGGTCGTAACGGCGAGCGTGCTCGACCCCACGTCGGTCCCGGAGCTCCACGACGTTGCTGTGGGCAATCCACCGTTCCTACGGTTCCAGTTTGTGTCTGACTCTGACCGGCGGTACATCGAGAAGTTCGGAAAACGTCTGGGTGTCCCTTTCAAGGGCGTTTCGAACCTGTGGATTCCTGTGCTGCTGACTGCTCTGAACAACCTGCGCGACGGCGGTGTGTTCTCGTTCATCATCCCCGCCGAATGCTTCACCGGGCTGTCGGCGCGCACTGTGCGAAGCTGGCTGAGTCAGCACGCTACGCAGCTACGCGTAGATCTGTTTCCGCCGGGGTCCTTCCCGCGCGTACTACAGGAGGTAGTTGTCCTCTCCGGTCAGATCACTCGCGGAGCAGCTCATGGGGTTAAGGTCTTCGTATACGACCATGTCCAACAGGACTCATGGCGTCATGTTTTGGATGAAAGCGCCCCGACTTGGACCGGACTTCTCCTCCGACCAGACCACCTTGAGGCGGTATCGACCGCACTTGCGCTACCCGAGGTCGTTCCGTTAGGTAAGATCGCCAAGTTATCGGTCGCAACGGTTACAGGCGCCAACGACTACTTCTGTGTTGATGACGCAACGCGGACGCTCTTCGAGCTTGGGGCTTGGACGCGGCCGTTGCTCGATCGCGTGCGCCACGCGCCGGGGCTCATGTATACCGCGGACGACCAAGAGACCAACCATGCAGCGGGCCACCCCTCCTGGCTCGTCGACAGCCGCCTGGCCACGGAGCCCACAGCGGGCGCTTTAGCCTATGTCAGCAACGGTGAGGCAAGGGGGCTGCACAAGCGCTTCAAGACCCGAATCAGGTCACCATGGTGGCAGGTTCCAGTGGTCCCTGCCGGCGCCCTGATGCTCTCGAAGCGGTCGAATCACTTTCCGCGTCTCGTCCAGAACTTCGCAGGTGCCGTCACGACCGACACGGTCTATCAAGGATCACCCCTGGCGGCCTTCGCCGGCCGGGAGCGGGACATCGTCGGCTCGTTTCACAACTCGCTGACACTGCTCACTGCTGAGATGAACGGCCGAAGCTTCGGTGGCGGCGTGCTAGAACTTGTTCCGAGCGAGATCGCCTCTTTGGCACTGCCGTTGGCCACGACACCAGAGGATTCCTTCGCCCGACTGGATCGGCTTGTCCGGGATCGTGGTGCTGAGAACTACGCGCTCGTGGACGCAACGGATACCTACCTCATGCAGCACTTGGGGCTGGACCACGACATGTGGCGGTTGGTTGCCGACGCACGAAGAATGCTCCGGGACAGACGACTCGCTCGCAACAGCGCAGTCCGCGCCTTGCCCAAGTAGCCCTTGCAGCGATTCGCGCCTACTGGCGGCCGCTGGTCGCACCGGTCAGCGCTGGCCTGCGTCGGAACCAACACCGGAGCCCGTTTTCAAATAGGGCGCGCGAGGAGCACGTGCAGCTTTGGCTACACGCGTGGCTACATCGTCCTCGTCGCGGTGCTGCCGTTGGCGACCCGGCACCGGCCTTGACCCGCGGCTCTATATGTTATGTGCGCTCGGCAGGATTCGAACCTGCAACCTCTTGATCCGTAGCCTGGGCGCGAGTTGGGTGGCAAGGCCGGCGTAGCACTCGTCATACACCTCCTCTGAGGGCTTCACGACTCTGGGCGGGGGCCCGAAGGGCGCTCGCGGATCCTCTGGGCTGTTTGAGAGCGGCGTCGTCGCCGACGTCGTGATCCCGACGCAGGCCTACGTCCGGTTTACCGGCCACTCCCGGCTCTGGCCCGGACTCTGCCACGCGTTCGGTCGGATTCCCTTCGGAGACCGACTGCACAGGATTTCACGGATGAGGGTTGGCGGCTTCCGCCATGGCCCACACAAGGCCCAGCGTGAGGGCGCTTAGGACTTAGGTGCTTCGAAGTTGGCAAGTAACCCGGGCAGCGACTCGAGGAAAGCACAAGCGCTCGCGTAAAGCCCAAAGATCTCGTCTGCCGTCTTCGGGACTGTCACAGTGGCGTAGTTCTCGTGTACGAGCTGGTTTCGCAGCGCCCCAAGCTCTAGGAAGGCCCGGATGGAGCGATCCAGTTCCGTCTCCGCCGCCACCCGCGCCGCTATGGCAGCCTTGAAGGCCGCCCCAAATAGGCTGAAGAACTTGTTAGCGTTGTGGGCGTCCCACGCAAAGTACGTGTGGTATTGGCGCGAAATCGCTGCATTGCGCACAAACTCTACTGCGATGGCACCAGGGCCCAGCAGCGTTTCGTAGTACCGAATAAGCAGCCTTTGGAACTCAAACTCCACCTCGCTCGCCGCCGCCAGTAGGAGCACCTTGGCGAGCGTGCCTTCCATGACTACGGCCATTGAGGGTTCACTCTCAATGAGATGACTCAGAAGCTGATTGTGCTCCGCCATGAGGCTGTCTAGAAGAGCGCTCACGGTCAACTATTGCGCGGGAGGGATAGAATTCGACGACCGACGGTGATTCGCCCCTTAACGTGGCTGGTGTTAGTTGTTTGCTCGGAGGAATGGCTTAGGAAGCTCTCGTCGTTGGCGACCTCTTGGACTTGGTCGAGCTCGAGTCTCCAGTCTTCGCCAAGTTTCTTAGAGGCACAAGCCGCTGCGAAAATGGCCTCGAACAAAGGGAGACTGAAGCGCTGCTGGCGTGTCAAGAAAGCTGAGCGGGGAACGTCTTTGCAGGCGTTTAAGAACCAGTCAACCTTGGCCGTAATTTCGGCAATCCGAGAGGTGTCGAAGCTTTGGGCCGTCTTTGAGAACCGATTTAGAAACTTCACCATAGAGGGCGCGTACGTGTCTCCCTCGAGCCACATGGCGATCCCACGAAGCAAGACCTCGATGTCCCTCATGTGCAGATCGGGCTCGCTCTGGCCAATTAGGGCGCGCCAGCGTCCGTCGAGATTCAGGCGGAAGAGCTCATCGTAGAACTTTGAATGGTAGAGACTCGACCGAACCTCTTGAGGTGTGAGGTTGATACCGCCGGTATTCAGGCGGTTGAACATCTCGTAGATGGATGAGTCGTCGCCTGATGGCCGGAGCTGCTTGACAATTACATTGCGAATCGTTCTCAATTCGAATTGGGTTCGATGGTCACCAAGCGTGCCATAATTGAGTCGGTTGAACTTATTCGCTTTTCCATCGGCGATGTCCGATAGGCGCAGGTTGAAGCTCTCGAAGTAGTCGTCGCTGTGTAACACTTCATCTGGAACTTTGCCGTACTCGTTAAATACGCGGCGAATCTCTGCGCGTTTCTCGCGCTTTGGAAAACGCTGTCGCATGAAGTAATACAAGGTCATGAGGCGTTGCTGCCCGTCAATGACTAGGAAGCTGTTGCGCCCCTCTTCGTACAAGAACACCTGGGGCACAGGAAGGCCAATAATGAGACTCTCGATGAGCTTGCTTGCTCGCTTGAGGTCCCACACGTAGTTACGTTGGAAGCCGGGAATCTTGACAGCGCCAGACTCGATGAAGTTGTAGATCGTCGAGATGTTAAAGTCGTTAGGCGTGGAAGTCAGGTCGTACTCGTCCACCTGAATGTCGTCGCTGCCTTCAGCTCCGCTGTCGAGCCATGCGGACGAATCCTCGGCCATTTCGCCTCCCGATTGGTACGCGTGCTTACGCGCTCCGTCTGAGAGCGCTTCCCCCGCGAGGGACTGCGCGACCTTACTGGTCGGGGGCCCTAGATCGGCGTGCCCCGATTACGGCTGCATGCCCCGGTGAGTCGATGCGCTCGATCGCGGCCCGGTTGGGGGCGTAGTCCGTCGAGGATCTCGCGGGAGCTGCAGCGCAATCTGTAGCCCCCGTGGCGGCTATCGGGCCACCACCACGCACAGGCCTACGAGCGCGCCTCAGGTCCCAAGCCGGCGAAGCTGGCCACCAACCTGGTGTTGCGGGCGAAGGTTGAGCAGGATCTGGAGAAGGAGTATTCAGCGGAGCAGATCACCGGCCGGCTGCTCGTGGAGTTCCCCGATGCCTCGCAGATGCGGGTTTCACCCGAAACCATCTACCAATTGCTCTGCGGGCAATCGCGTGGGGCGTTGCGCCGCGATCTGGCGGTGTGTCTGCGCACCGGTCGGGCGTTGCGCCGCCCGAGTCGCAGGGTCGGGCAGCGCAAGAACCGCATCTCGGACATGATCAATATTGCGGAGCGTCCGGCCGAGGTCCGGGACCGTGCGGTGCCCGGAAACTGGGCGGGAGATCTGATTTGGGAAGCAGAACCAGACCGCGATCGGCACTCTGGTCGAACGGCAAACCGGCTATGTGATGCTGCTGCACCTGCCCGATGGTTACCAGCCCGAACAGGTCCGCGACGTGCTCGCCGCGAAGATCAAGGAACTGCCCGAGTCGCTGCGCCGGTCACTCACCCGGGACCAGGGCCCGGAGATGCGCGACTGGAAACACCTCGCCGTCGACGCCGGTATCGACATCTACTTCCGCGACCCGCACTCACCGTGGCAGCGCGGCACGAACGAAAACAACGACCTGCTGCGCCAGTACTTCCCCGAAGGCAGCGACCTGTCCATCCACACCGCCGAAGATCTCGACTGGGTCGCGCAAAAACTCAACCACCGGCCCCGCAAACGGCTCGGCTTCGCCAAGCCGATCGAACTGATCGGCGAGCTGGTGATGCCCTCACCGCCAGCCGCGCCTCCGCGCCAGCCGCGCGTTTGCTCACCATCGCGGCGCGTCACGTTATCGGAGTGTCGACTGCGAGCAGTGCGGTTCCCGGCTGCCTCGACCGCTGCCCGGCGCCGGCCGTAGCATGATCTTCTGCTCCCGGCGTGCCGCCAGAAGGCCTACCAGGCCCGCGGCGGCAAAGCCTCCGGCACCACCGGCGCCCAACGACAACGCCGCTCCCCCGACCAAGATCACTCCGCCGCCGACCTAGGCTCGCGGAAACAGGTCCGTTGCGACCACCGCCAGAATCCGCCGGGACGCCATCCGGGACTAAGTGCCTTCGTGCAACTGCGCCGGCCCCGGTTCCGCCCCCGTCGTGCCCGCCACGTGCCCGTAGAAGGGGCACGACGGGGTCGTGAGTGGTCAGCGACGGTTACCCGCAACCCACCCTGAACTGCGAAAATAGCCATTCACGCCGGTCCCGCGCTCATCCAGAACCAGCTTCCCAAGCTGACAGTGCGAGTTCGATTCTCGTCACCCGCTCCGGGCTCTGAGCAGCGTTTTCCCAGGTCAGCGGCCAGTCCCCGTGATCAAAGTGCCGCTGCCTATTGACCGTTGGAGACCACTGAATGCCCCTCTGGGCCACAAGATGTGGCCCATCTGTGGCCCGTGGATCAAGGAACTCGCCCGAGTTCGCGTTGTGGGCGCGCCCGGCTCAAGCGCGACGTGAAAGCCCGCGGTCGTCGCGATGAACGCGGATCGGCGACCCCGAGGAACGTGCCTAATCCGCGGGTGCGGGCCGGCGGGGCGGGGCTTTGTGCGCGACCCTGGTCGTGCTGCCGCCGGTTTTCCAGAAGCGAGACGATCTTGCAGATGCTGGAGAGGGCGAGGCCGACGGCGGCCTACCAGAACGCGCCTCTGCTCAGCTCGGGGACGTACAGCGGGTCGGACCGTCGGTAGAGGTCGGCGCTGCAGTCGCTAAGCAGCTGGAACTGCGCGCCTGCCAGAACGATGTCCGCTATCGGAGTCAGCAGGGAGCGGCGGGATCCACCATCTATTTCTTTGCTCTGGATAACCGTTCCGCCAGGGCATGTTCAGTCTTTGGCTACGTCGGCGTCGCTGCATTCAACAGTCAGGGGGCGAGTGAACCTTTAGTTCTGCAGCGAGATTCTTCCAAGCCGTCCCGCACGGTACTCCTGCGTCCAGGAGCCTCGTCCTTCTTTCAGCTACAAGCGGGAAATCCGACGAGCCAATCAGCCGCAGCCTCGTGCGAGCGTGCCACGACCCTTCACGTAACCCCCTCCCGACGAGCGTGCATACATTGCAATCGAGGCGCACGACTGTCGCTTGCCAGCCTGATGGGACCAGGGGCTTGCCACGACCTAGGGACCACCTGGGTCGCGTGGTGATGGTCATCGGTTCTCCTCGGCTGGTCAAGGTGGTGGGTGGATGGGTTTCATCCGCTGTGGTCGAAGCGGTGTTGGGCGACGCGGCAGCGGGTCGAGCAGAACTGGCGGAGTCTGCCGGGTCCGCGGAGCCGGACGTGGATGGGTCGAGAGCAGAAGAGGCGTTGGCAGCGCGCCAGCAGGCAGTGCGGGTGGTCGGGGCAGGGGCCCGGCACGCGTTGGGGTGTAACGATTTCGATGGGCTCCGGGCTGGTGCTCATCGGCTCAGGGTGGGGCGTTGCTTTCGGCGGTAGGACTGGCCCTCGACGACGAGCTCGTAGCTGCTGGCGACGAGCCTGTCGATCGCTGACTGCGCCAGGAGCGGGTCGCTCATGACGCCGATCCACTCCGAGGGGTCGCGGTTGCTGGTGATGACGGTGGAGCCTTTCTGGTGTCGTTCGACGACGAGCTCGTAGAAGTCGGCGGTCTCCATCGGGTCCATGGCTTGGAGGGCGAAGTCGTCCAGGATGAGCAGGTCGATGCGGGCGAGCTTGCGCATCTCGGCCTCGCTGCTGTTGTCCAGCCGGGCGGCTTTGAGCCGCCGGAAGAGCTGGTCGGCGCGGCTGAACAGGACGCTCTTGCGCCGGCGGATCGCGATGTGCCCGAGGGCGGTCGCGAGGTGGGTCTTCCCAACCCCCACCGGCCCGAGGATCAGGGCTCCTCGGGTGTCGTCGAGGAACCGCAGCGAGCACAGTTCGTTCCAGAGCTCCCGGTCGAACCTGGCTGTCCCGTCGCTGGTGAACGTCTCCAGGCGCATGCTCAGGTCGAGCTTGGCGGTGCGGGCGCGGAGCTCGGCGCTGGCCCGATCGCGTCGGTCGACCTCGTCGGACAGCACCAGGGTGAGGAAGTCGGCGTGCGGGAGTGACTCGGCCCGGGCCAGGGCGAGCCGCTCTGGGAGGGTGTCCAGGATCCTGCCGAGTTTTACCTTGCGCAGCAGCGCTCGCAGGTCGGCATCAACACTGGCCGCGGATGCGGGCAGCGGTGTTGCTGAGGCGGAAGGGCGGCTCATGCGGGGTCTGCTTCCAGGCCCAGAGCCAGCTCGCCCTGGAACTCCTGCTGGTCACGGGCGAATCGGGAAGGGGCGGCCACGACCTTCGCGGCCTGCGCCGGCAGCGGTGCGTGTTCGCGGGCCTGCTCGAGCATTCGGGCGACCTTGTTGACGTCGACGACGTCGAGCTCGAGTGCTCGGGCGCAGGCCGCATTGACCGCCTCAGCCCCGTAGCTGCGGGCCAGTCCGAGGAGCCGATAGACGGTCCTCATCGAGGTCCACGGGAGCGGGACATCGAGCAGCCGGACCGCGTAGATGCCGACACTCGGGCCGACTGCCCCGGCCTTGCTGGTGAGGGACACGACATCGCGCAGGGCGTAGTCGCGGCGCTCGACCGGGTAGTCCGCGGGGTCGGTCGAACGCCCTCCGGCTTTGACCCGGGGGTGGGTCTTGATGAGCTGCCCGCGGCTGAAGACCTTGACCAGGTGGGTATCTGCTCGGACATCGACGCGCTGGCCGATCAGCTCACCCGGGACGGAGTAGAGCCCACGAGCGACCTCGACGTGCAGGTCCCGGGCGACCTTCGGCGTGCTGAACAGCGGCCGGTCATAGACCTGTGTCGGTGCCGGCAGGAGCAGCGGCTGCTCGCTGGCGGTGAAGTCCTCCGCCGGTCGCTGCGCGGTCGTGCCGTGGATCCGCATCCCGGCCGTCGTCCGGCACCAGAGCTCGACCCTGGCCTGGGCTTGCGTGAGGTCGGTGAACTCCTCGCCGCGCCAGAAGTTCTCCCGGACGTACTGGACGGTCCGCTCAACCCGAGGCTTATCCTTTGGCGATCGGACCCTTGCGGGGTCGGTGGCGAACCCGCGGGCCTGGACGTAGTCCAGCCAGCCGACCGTGAACGTCGGGTTGATCGGGTCCGCACTCGCGATGATCGGGCTCATGTTGTCCGGGATCAGGACCGCGAACACGCCGCCAAAGAACTGCCACGCCTGCTCACATCCGGCAACGACGGCCTCCAGGGTCTGCGTGAACGACAAGTGCACGAACACATGCCGTGAGTAGACCGCCGTGAAGATCAGCGCATGCACCGCCCTGCGCCGCCCGGTGTCCGGGTCGTGCATCAGCCCGAGGCGGCCGAAGTCGATCTGGCACTCCACCCCAGGCTTGCCGTCCGCGACCCGCAACGTGATCCGCTTGGCCCCGAAGCCGCACTGCTCACCGGCGAACCGGTGCAGCGTGCGGTAGGGCACGACGACACCCTGACGTTCGAGCTTGCCGTGGATGTTCGTCAGCTGCAGATCAGCCTTCACCCAGACTGTGATCTGCGCCTTCCACAGCACCAGCTCCTCCCACGAGCTCCCGTGTCCGGTCGTCCGTGCCGGCCGGACCGCCAGAACCACCGCCCCGATCAGCTCATCGGTCAGTTGCCCCTCACCGCCCTCCCGCAGCAGCCCCGCCGCCTCGCCGGCTTCGACATACCGGCGCGCGGTCTTGCGATCCACACCGGCCCGCTCCGCCGCGACCCGATGGCCAGCTCCTGCGAGCCAGGCCCGCAGCACCTCCCGTATTTCGTTCACACGAACCTCCCGAAACGCCACCCGATGCCTCCACGTCGCTGGACATGAAGAGATCGGTAGTGGCCGGCAACCCCGACCCCCGCGCACGACACGCAGGTGGTCCCATGACTGGCAACCGGGGTGGTCCCATGACCGTGGCAAGAAACCGCTCAGACCGGTCCCATGCTCGTGGCGAGCGACAGCACGACTTCACAAGTTGTGGTAATTCACACGGTGACGACAGGGGCAGTTCAAGGCCAGTAGCTCTCGACTGGTGCCTGTCTGGCAGCAAGAACACTACCCATGCAATTGATGCAGGCGGCGCACCCGCCGCAAGCCGAATCAGCCAGACAGCGCGATTCGGGATCGCGCGATCCCTTCTGCCATATTCGGTGCCAAGGATCATTTTGCGAACGAAAACCCCCCCGAGCAGGATGACTCCGGCGAGGAGCGGCTGGCCGCCGCCGTGCTGGCACTGCTCGCAGAGCTCGCCCCCCTGCTGTGCGAACGCGCTCGGAGCACCGCCGCCAAGCTGGGCCTGGCGGGGGTCGAGGTCCGGACCGGCGACGCTGGCGTCACGGGCGTCACGGGCGTCACGGGCGTCATGTGCGGATGCCTCGCCCGGGTCTAGTGGTGTCGCGTAAATGGTGATCAGTCGTAGTGCGGCGTCGGCTGGTAAGCCCGATGGCTACCTTCTCAGTTCGTACCGCATCGCCACTGCCCCCGAGCCGAACTCAAGCCGGCTCACGAGCTTCAAGTCGACATGCTTCGATAGCCCCGCGAACAACGTCTGCCCATGCCCCGCGATCCTGGGATGCACCACGAACTCGTACTCATCGATCAATCCCAGCTCCGTCAACGCCAGTGGGAGCTTCACACCTCCGACGTACAGTCCCTTGCCTGACTCCCGCTTGAGTTGCTGAATGGCCTTGCCCAGATCCCCGCGCACGAGTTCCGCGTTCCAATCGACCTGCTCCAGGGTGTTCGACACGACGTACTTCTTTGCCGCGCCGATCGTCTGGGCGAAGGGTTCCATCCAATCGGGTCTTGCTTCCGTTGGTGCCGGCGGCCGCCACGCGGATTCCATCATTTCGTTAGTCACCCGGCCAAAGAGAAGGGCATCGGCCCGGTTGAGGCTCTCGACCGCGTGACGATGCAAGTCTTCGTCTGCGGGGATTGCACGATGATCGCAGCACCCGTCCAATGTGACGTTGATGGAGTACCGAAGGGGTCGCATTTCGCAAAAATACCGTCTGCGCTGTCAGCGGCATATCCAGATGTCGTTACTTCGCGCGCAGATCAGCTCGTCGGCTTCGCCGCGATAGCTGGATAGGTTGGTCCGTGCCCGAGTTGCAACGGCTGCGATCTGACCATGCTGAGGCACTCCTGGAGTTCGAGCTGACGAACCGGGCCTACTTCGCTGTGACGGTCCCGGACCGGGGCGATGATTTCTACCAGCGGTTCGCCGAGCGATACAACGCGTTGCTGGCCGATCAGGACGCAGGCATCGGAGCGTTCCACGTCCTCGTCGCCGAGGATGGTGCTGTCCTGAGCCGGTTCAACCTGGAGTTTGTCGGCGACGGCACCGCACAACTCGGTTACCGGGTCGCCCAGGGCGTTGCCGGGCGAGGCGTGGCAACCGCCAGCATCCAGGAGTTGTGTCGGCTGGCAGCGGTGACCTACACGCTGCGCACACTCAGGGCAGCCACCGCTCGCGACACTGTCGCATCCCAGACGGTGCTGGCCAAGACCTGGTTCGTCCCGCAGGGCCCGGCCGATGCTGCCGAACTCGGTGGCAAGCCTGGTCTCTGGTACGAACGGGAATTGACCGCCGACTGACCGCGATCATCCAGCGGCTCGCGGCATCGAACCTTCGCCCGGAGTGACGTTCGCGCTCATCGACAGATCCGGTCGAGTTTCATCGCTGACTCGGTGACCGCAAGCGGAACTCCGGCTATGGACACCTCAGTTCGTGAAACCAGAAGCGACTGCGTTGCGCCCGTAAAGGATCGGTTGACGGAACGAGCAGCCGACTGACGCGTCATATCGCCCAGATGGACGCGGGTTCCGGGCCGCCGATGGCATAGGCCATCGATGGTCGGAATGGTGCGGTTCCGGGCGCCCGGTCGGTGAAGACTATTATTCGTTTTCACATTTAGGCCGGCCCGGTAGTGTTCGCCGCGCTCGATCGTCAGCACGATGTCTCGCTGTCGATGTAGCCGAGGGTCGAGCGCGGTGGGTGGGGCGGATTTAGGCAGGGCGAACCAGAGCACGTCGGTTGGCACGCCGAGCCCAAACCGGTAGAGTTCTCGGCGAACGTGACACGATTCGAGGAGGTGAGCCCGATGCACACACTGTCCACTCTGGGCGCTCCTTTGAGTTCACGATCGCGCGACTGACGTAGCCGTCGCGGGGAACGCTGCACGCACTCTCAGAAAGCTACGACTATGCATAATTCACTTCAGTTCAACTCGGAGACGACCGCTGACGGCGTCTCGGAACACCCCTCCCATACAGCGTTGGTCCTTGGTGGTGGCGGATCGGCAGGCAATGCGTGGCTGATCGGCGTCATCGCCGGCCTGTTTGAGGCCGGGTTGGATGTGACCGAGGCCGATCTGATCATCGGGACGTCGGCCGGATCGACCGCCGCGGCCCAGGTAAGCAGCGGTATCCAATCGACCGAACTGCTTGCCGCCATCCTTGGCGCTGCGCCCGAGCCACGGACTGCTCCGGTTGGATCCGACGGTGGACGCGTTCCGATTGGGCCGGCGGCGAACCACATGGAGAAATCGAGCGCAATCGGTGCCGCTGAGGATGCGGCCGACATGCGCCGCAGGATGGGCGCAGCGGCGCTCGAGACGGACGCGGCGTCGCACAGTTCTTCGCAAACGCAGTGGCGCGCTACCGTCGCCGCTCGGCTGCCCAGTCAGCTCTGGCCGCAACGGCGGATGCTCATCCCGGCGGTCGATGCCCATACCGGCGAGCCGATTGTGTTCGACCGCCACAGCGGAGTCGACTTGGTGGACGCCGTCGCCGCCAGCACTTCCAACGGCTTCGGTGTCCCTCCGTACAGCATCGGCGACACCCCATACATCGACGGCGGCTACCGAAGAAACGAGAATGCCGATCTGGCAGCCGGACACGCACGGGTGCTGGTGCTGTCACCATTCGGCGGCAGATCACGGCATCCGCTGGACTGGGGCATGCATCTCACAACACAGGTCGACGAGCTACGCGCACGCGGCAGCAGAGTCGAAACAATCTTCCCGGATAGCGACTCCGAGAACATGTTCGGCGCCAATGCGATGGATCTTTCGACGCGTCCGCCCGCTGCTCGAGCCGGTTACAACCAAGGCAGAGCTCTTGCCGAGCAGCTCACCGAATTCTGGCGCTGACGCCTACGAAACCAGTCGACTTAGGGGAGGCCCAAACGATATCCACTTTCGCTCTATGTGCAGATTTCGCTCATAGTGTGGTTTCTCCTTGCCGGACCGGTGTTCATCATCACCGAGCCCGAAAACCTCGCCAGTCGAGTCCCGTAAGAGGGCCTTCAGGGGAGTCCCGTAAAGGGTATGTCTTGTGACACATAATCCGATCGGCTGCAGGCGCCCCGCCGGTGCTTCGCAAGCGGTTCCCATCCGGGCCACCTGTTGGGCCGGGGCGTCATACGCGAAGGCCAAGATCGTCGGCGCTGGACACCGCCCCTAATGACCACCCTCGAATCGCGAGCGTCCCAGCCCGGTTCCTATGCGGGATGGCGTCGACCGCCAGGCTCACGACTGGCATGACTTGCATCGCCCGGCGCTTCGCCCAAGGTCAACGACGGCCGCCGAACTCCCAGTCGTGAACCCCGACATCGCCATAGTCGGCTAGCCCCGCCAGTCCGTCTCCGAGCAGCGGGTCGAGCGCTTCTCGCGTCGGAACCTGCACCGCCAACGCCACACCGGCCAGTTTTTCGTCATCGAGGTCTCGCAGCGCTCCGTAGACGATCAAGCGCTCACGCAGCTGCGGTGCCAGGTCGGCGACTGGCACCGGTCTCGCGTCCTTCGATCGGTCTACGGCCGCCTGCGCGAGGACGAGAAAGCGAGGCTCGTCCGCGGCGCTCGCGAACTGCCACATCGTCCGGCCGAGCAAGTTGGCGAAGCGCCAGATGATGTGCTTCTCGAACAGCCCTGCTTGGTTGTATGGCTCGCGGGCCACGAACTCACGCACGGCCCTCGGGCCGGGCAGATCGACCACGTGAAGGCTGCCGGTCCATGTCTGCCGATCAGTTCCGAGCGTCGGGCCTCGGGCAGTCATCCCGTCGGCGAATCCGTCCATGTACGACCAATGCCGCTCGTCGAGTTCAGGATCGTCCTCTGAGTCCCCGGCAACAGGTGCGCCCCGACTGTAGACGAGGAAGTCCATGACGATGAACGATACGAGGACCTTAAGCCGCGATCCTTTCCCGCCGCCGGCACGAGCCCTGACGATCTTGGATCGACATCCCAGCTCGTGACCGCACGAAGCCCGGGCCGCATCCCGTTCATCAAGATCGAATGACCCGAAGCCGATTCTGCTACGGCACAGGAATGATCATCGGTCGGGCGCAGGGGCGGTGGGTGCGGGTGACCGACGTCTGCGAGCTAGCGTCAAGGGCATGGACACAAACTTTCTGGGCCCCTTCCCCGTGCACCGCATCGGCTTCGGCGCCATGCAGCTCCCCGGTCCTGGGGTCCTGGGCCCGCCGCGCGACCACGACGAGGCCATCGCCGTCCTACGCCGCGCGGTCGAGCTCGGTGTCGACCACATCGACACCGCCCAGTTCTACGGACCCGACGTGGCGAACGAGCTGATCCGCGAGGCGCTGCATCCCTACCCCGAGGGCCTGGTGCTGGTCTCCAAGGTCGGCGCCTTCCGCGACGAGCAGGGCGGCTGGCTGCCGGGCCAGCGCCCGGAGCAGCTGCGCTCGGCAGTCGAGGACAACCTGCGCAGCCTGGGCCACCGACCGGCTCGGGGCGGTGAACCTGCGGCTGATGGACTCCCACGAGCACGAGCCCCCGGCCGACCAGCGGGTGGCCCTCGAGGACCAGCTCGCGGAGATGGTCGCGCTGCGCGACGAGGGCAAGATCGCCGCTATCGGCATCTCCACCGCCACCCGGGCCCAGGTCGAGCAGGCCATCACGCAGGCCGGCATCGTCTGCGTCCAGAACGCCTTCAGCCTGGTCGACCAGACCGACGCCGACGTGCTGGACCTGTGCCACGACTCCGGCGTCGCGTACGTGCCGTACTTCCCGCTCGGGTCCGCGTTCCCGGCCTGCCCAAGGTCACCGACAACGCCGCGGTGCGGGCCCTCGCCGCACGAATCGGCACCTCGCCCGCCCAGGTAGGCTTGGCCTGGCTCCTCGCCTACCGCGACAACGTGCTGCTGATCCCCGGTACATCGAGCGTCGCGCACCTGGAGGAGAACATGAACGTCACCAGTATCAGCCTCACCAACGACGACATCACCGGGCTGCAAACGATCACCCAGTCCCACGCCGAATAGGGCTCCTCTGCGGGCCGGTCCGCCGGCCTGGCCGGCCCTGGCGTCCTCGTATGCGGATCCGCCTGCGGGCTGCGACTCCGGCCAGCCTGCCGGCGTCCAACTCGCTGGCGCAGTGCCTCCGACAGGGTGAGACTGCAAACATGAGCTCCCTGATCCAAAACATCTCGGTGGACTGTACGCACCCCTTCTCCCTGGCTCAGTTCTGGAGCCAGGTGCTGGACCGCCCTGTTCACCCCGATAACGAACCGGACGACGAGGAAGTCGGGGTGGTGCTGGACGACGGTGACGGCGAACTGCTTTTTCTCAAGGTGCCCGAGCCCAAAACCGTGAAGAACCGGCTGCACCTGTGTCTGCAGCCGCAGCTGCCGAGGGAGCAGGAGGTCGAGCGTCTGCTCAGCCTGGGTGCGTTCCTGCACGATGACCGCCGCAAACCGGACGGCTCAGGGTGGGCGGTGCTCCTCGACCCCGAAGGCAACGAGTTCTGCGTGCTGCGAAGCGCCGCCGAACGCCCGGCCGATGCCACCTGAGCCGTCCCACCACCCGTGTCGTCCCGCAGACGATCCCCTACCGGTCGCTGCTCACCACTTGGGTCAGTCGCTCGGCGACTGCCAGCGCGCCTCCGGCGGTGTGCCCGGTGTCCTGGACCGGGGCGACAACCGGGCTGTGCCAGCGGGTCGGCCGGTGCCAGTCACCGCCTACAGCGGCTGGGCCAACTGCAGTGAGGGGATCCGCTATCGAACACGGGCCCAGGAGCGCACGGCTCAGGCGGAGATCGGAGCGCTCTTGGTGGCTGAAACGATGTCGGGGTGCGATCGTTCGATGTATTGGTGGCCGAGGCGGCTGCGGCT
>JAABUZ0100000312.1_pt1 | contig 124058 bp, 121 predicted proteins | sample 5562091 | NCBI WGS metagenome assembly JAABUZ01 (sample SAMN12813069, study PRJNA571459) | rock metagenome | isolation source: Antarctica rocks | place: Antarctica: Victoria Land, Linnaeus Terrace sud | collected 2015-12-21 | reverse complement strand
GAGCAGAGCGAGCATGCCTTGCTCGTCTTGCTCGTTCGTCGAGCAGAGCGAGCATGCAGGTAGCCGTATCTTGTGCCACGCCTGGGCGCACTTCTTATACTGGTACGTTCCTGCTAGGCTCGTAACAATGTGAAGTTATACTAGATACTTGAAAATTGTCGCTTTTTAGGTAATTGAGGTGATCTAGAAATTGAGGTGTGGCCCACCTACTGGCGCTCGCGGCAGGAGGTGGGGCATCCACTTTTATGCTTTGCTTACGCCATCTAGGCGAGACTAAGCATGCGTGCACGCGTTTTTGGATGCTCAAGAATCCATTTTAGAGGGTGAGCGCTTTCACCTATACGTGGGTGACAGACGGGTGCTTGATCACCCCGGAGCACCCTTATGGAACCCTAAAAGCGGCAGCCTCGGGCGAGCCTCAAGTGAGCCGAGCGCATTTTCCATTGCAATGCGATTACGCTGCCAAGGTTTCCATCGTTCGCAGATTATGTCGCTTCCGATCCAGAGTTGTCGATCTTCAAACGCTTTGACCGCCTGAGTTCAAGCAACCTCCTGTACATACAGAGCGAATGCTGGGAGACATTTGCTGCAAGAGCGGAGGAACCTCAATAGACGCGCGAGAATGAAAGGATGGAAACGATTCGAAAGATAAGGACTTCGATGAAGGAATACCAGGAAGCTTTGGTGCTCAGACAGAAGGTTTTGACGTTACAGATGCCTGGTGATCGCGCTTTCGGCGCATTTTCCAATTGGTTCAAAAAGTTTCGACCCTTCATGGGTCTTGCGGAGCAGCTACTAGAAGATCAGAATGAATTCGTCGCCTTAGGGGTGGTGGAAGAGCAGGATCGTTTGACTAAGATTATACAAGATGTTGGGGGTCGATGGCTTCCTAGGTCGCGCAACTCGGCCTCGAAGGAAGTCAAGTACTATTCCGAAGATGTGGTCAACAAAGTTGTCGCAGGCATTACCATCATCCTGGCTGCTATACTTCTCGAAGGTGCCATCGTTGCTCTTTACTTCGTCACCAATCCACATCTACAACTTGGTTTGATAGCTCTATTCATGGTATTTTTCGCTGCTAGCATAGGCTTGTTGAGCAACGCAAAGAAGTCGGAGATGTTCGCAGCCACAGCTGCCTATGCCGCGGTACTGGTTGTCTTTCTGTCTGGAACCCTTGGTGGTGGGAAATCGACGCCCCCTTGAAGCTCCAACCTACATTATAAACCGATAATCTTGTGGGCACATCTACAGTGGTCCTGAGACCCAGGTCATGATCTCGCACTAGAAAGCGACCCCAACCTACCTAAAGTACTGAAATCGTCATTTCCAAAAAAAATACGAGCGCAAAAAGTATGCAATGCGTGGTTGCAAGAAAAACGACAACGCCATTGCGAACAGTTCTGTTCTTGTAACGCCAGCCTCGGGCCAGCTTTCGCTCAGTCACGGTCACGGTTTTGCAAGCACGCTTAGCTTTCACGCATACTCTGACCGGCGATCGCTCTATACAAGAGCATGATTGAAGAGACCTAGCTTTAGGTGGGCACCCGGGTGGTGAGGAGAGTCCGGAGCACTGGCTACGGTTCGGTACTTCTCCACCACAGGAGATGTTGATCTTCGCATGTCGACGAATCTATAAAGCATAACTGCGCGTCCAAATTCCATGTCGCAAACAGCCATCCTATCTCCCATCCCCACACCGGAGGACCACGGTTCCGTCATGGAGGCAAACCTTCGCTCGACAATCAGCGGCAAAACAACCGGTCGCGCAAGTCCCTGCTATCGTAGTACCGGACAAGCGAGTAGGGGGCTGATGGATAGGGCGAATAGATGCATCACCACTATTATGATTGAGTGTACTGCTGATGGAATATTGAGAGAAGGGTTCTCAGCATGTACTCTGGCTAGAATGCTTGCAGCGAATCTAGTCTGTTGATAGAGTCAAGAGAACGAAATCAATGATATCAATGTGGTTTCTCTTTTGCAATATAGTACTTATAGAAGGCGACTCGAACTGTGGTTACGTAGCGCACTCTATTTGAGTTACCAATCTCAATTGAGTACGGTATAAAAATGAAGGTTTTCAACGAAGACGGACTCGATCATTCTTAGCTTGAGAATCATAGACAGAAATTGAAATTGCTAATGATTCCGGAGCTACTGCGACGAATACCCACAAGTAGCCCTAACCCTGAACACACACAGCCCGGACGCCACCTTATTATGACTGTTTATTTAATAAATCAAGGATTAATAACTATATCTGTTCCATGGTTCAATAGCAACAAGAATCACCCAGGATTCAACCACCGAAAACGCGTTGCTGGGGTAGTGGTAACCTTTATCGTTGCCATCGATGAGCCGGGGGTTCGATTCCCTCGCAACGCATTCGAAAATTTGTTTTTCGCTTTTGTGGATATGCGGACGTGGGTGTGGTGTGATGTTTGTCATATCAATTTATTTGCTAGAACTGGACTCTGGGAATTGTTTGCGGCCTGGGAGAAGACGGGGTAGATTAAATCTTGGGTCAATCGTTCAATTAATCACTTGTCATGGAGTCTCCTGCAAACAACACTGTTCGTACGCCGTCAAGATACCAACGGCTTATAGGGATACTGCATTACTGTAAGACTAATCTATCCCAACACCCATCTATCATCGTAGACCAGCTACCTGAGCGTCTGTGATTCGACTGTAAAAGTGTCAACGCCAACAAGTGATGTGTTCTTCCAGAGAACCTATTCCTTCCCCGGTATCCCGTCATGCTATTCTGATCCATCAACCTGCCGCCATGAGCCGCATCGGAGCCAGGGCTTGAGCCCCTTACCCGTTCCACCTGCCGTTGGAGGTGCTGTTGTAGACATTAGAGGGCGCTGGACAGCACCGAAGCGGGTATTTCCCTGATCGAAGATCTAGGAACCTTGTCAGTGTGTTCCATAGCACAGGATCTGGTGCCTTGTTTGAACACTCACCGCGTAAATGCCCTTCAGAAACGTGTCTCCCAGGATGTCGAATGACAAATTCCCTCGACTCTGGATCCCACCATAAGTCGTCCCATTCCCCACATCTGCAAACGCCAGATCTGCCTTGTTGACGTTGAACTGCTGGGTCCCCACCGCGAAGCTGACGACAGGGAGCTTATCGGCAGGGGTATTGGTTGGAAAGACATAGCCCTGCTGCGTGGGGTCGTACCTCGCCCCTGGGATGGCAGCGTAGATTTTCTGGCACATGAAATCGTCGACGAGAGCTAGGGTTGTGCCGGTGTCGGCAATCGCGGTGTTGTTATTGTTGCGCTTGATGGTCCTGCCAGCAACGGTTGCAGAGGCGCTGGCAAACTGCCAGAAGCCTTGGCTTTTATCGATAGGGGTGTAGTAGGGGGTTTGGCCACCGAGAGCAGCCTGGTCAATGTAGCCGAACGTGTAAAAGGAATCAGTACGATCGGCATCGCCGTTGGCGGTGACGGAGCCGAGGTGCGCGGTGAAGAGCTCCGAGTCTTTGGGAATATCGGATTGGGATATCATGTTTTCGACGGGAGTTGCAACGGGGGCGGGAGAAACCGTGTTGATGCTACCAAAGGCCAGGCCGAGGAGCCCGTCACCGATGCCTTGCTGGAACTGCTGGGAGAGCATGTTGGCGAGTTCGACGGCTTGAGCTTTGATGACAAGGCCGCCGATGTTGACGTTGTCAGTGCCGACAGTGCCGGAGGCGGAGGAGCCGTCGCCGTACGTGATCTTCCATGTGGAGCCGGGGGAGTTCTGGAAGGTGCTCGATTTGGAGGGATCGAAGACGGTGTGGCCGGTAGTGGAAGTAGACTTGGGGAGCTCAGTCGACCAGACCTAGTGGACAATCGTGTCAGTGGCAGACTGATTGACTCAGGATGGATTCACTTACCCAAAGATCAGCAGAGCCAGTATCAAAATCTAGCTTGAGAGTCTGGGCTGGAGTGCCGATAGCCGCTTCAGAGAGATATTCCGAGTCATTCTGCACGTCCTCTGACGGCACCTCACCAGCTTGGCCGTTGGTGGCAGCTTTCTTTTGCAAGACGTGCTGCTGCACGTGGGCTTTGCCGCCTACGCCAGGAGCATGCTTGCCTTGATGGTGGATTATGTTGTTCATGAAGTAAGGACCCTCCTTAGTGGGGCTGATGTTGTACTTCTTGAGAAGGTAGACATAAGACTTGGGACCAGAACGCTGGTACTTGGGGTTATGGATGAGCTTGACCTTGGTGAGGTTGCCAGCCATGATGGAGGATATAGAATCTGGAATGATTGGACTTAAAAAGAATTCAAAGGGGCTTAACAATGTTAACGAGGATAATGAGTAGAGAGAGAGTTGAGGAAGAGAGAAGTGGGAGAAGGAGAAGAAACAGGGAGAACGACACTCATATAAGTTGGTGCACAACCTTGAGGATCTGGAAGGAGCCCATGATGGACGTACCTGCCAAGATCAACCGGGCTCTGGTGGCTTCAAGGGCAGCACTTGACACAAACAGAGACGCCTTCCCGTGCCTGCCCTTGGGGCCTGACGTGCGAATCGAACGTTTGTGCTACGAGCCGCAGAGGCGTATGCTTCGGTCCGTGATAGTAAGGAGCGATGGGAAGCTCTCAGGTGGCTCCCGCTGAGCTTCCTGAGTGACATTCAGTGGATGGCGTCGAGTCAGCTGCCCGTATTCCTGATAGTCCTTGTGCAATGCTCCTGGTGTAACAAGGGAAAGAATTCAGACAGGCGTGTACTGCATTATTGCAGGTGGCGAGTGGTCAACGACGGGCGGTTCGAATGAGATCACGATCAGGTGGTCGAGGAATTCCTTTGTTTGCGCGCCATCTCGTGCCCAGTTCGGATCAGCTTGGCCATGCCCGTGATAGCACAGTAAGATAAGCCCTCGGTGCCGAGGACAGCCGCGATGAAGAACTTCTACTCGTGGCAATGATGGGGGTCGATAGGCTGGTGGAAGACATGCCGTCTCGAGAATAGACGATGTTCTTTGGCGAGCCACGGAGCTCAGCCACCTCCTTGAAGGCAACCCATACGCTGGCAGGCTTCACTTCTCAGCCCCTTTTCTGTACTGACGTCTAAAATGCCTTCTTCGAGTTTAATCAGGATAGTGAAGGTTGTCAACGCGCTGCCTCTGCATCTATGAGTCTCTGGTCGCATGCGTTCGTGAGGGTCTAAGTCGGTACATAATAATACTCGGAAGATTGTTACTACGACTACCAGCCGCAGGGCGAACAAGTCTGAGATGGATTCAAACATTATGTTAAGTAGAGAGTATCAGTAAGAACGTTCATCATCACTCGTCAAAGGGTTTTTCGTCAGGTGCCAAGCAAAGAGTGAACTTCTTGCCGCCGCATGGGATAGACAATATAGACTCTGATGAATTATAAACATTGATAGGAACGGGTCTTATCAAGGTGGAACCTCGGTCGCTGCAGCCAACGGTACAATAGATGTGGCTGTGAGAGGGCCGAGCTCTGGAGCAAGATTCGGGTCTTTGTGTCAGGTTTGGAGAGCCCACGTTGTGGAAAGGGGCGTTGTCTGAATAAAACGACCCAATCAACACGATCAACTATGATGTTATGAATAAGCGCGATTACTTGGAAACGCGAGTGAGTCTCTTAATTGATAAGATATGTCTTTTCCAGAAGGGGGCCGTCAATAGCAACGGAGCAACAACATCCCACCCATTCTATAAGAAGATTATCTGAATTTTATTCGATGCCTTGGGTAAGTGTAAAGTTGCTCCCAGCCACTTCAGCCGCCAATTCAAACGAATCAATGGCGGAGCAGCAATTTGATTGGGTATCTTTGTGAAGTCTAGCCTCCTGCAAATGCTCGAAATCAATGCGCCTTACCCTTGCCTTCCTCCTCTTGACGAAGAGATGCCATTCGGTGCCCCGTTGACAGCTGTGCCTGGTGCCCCTAGAATACCGCTATGTCAGCCACTATTAGAACAGAGGGTTAATGACCATCCTTACCATTGCTTGCATGCGCTTGAACGTTAGAAGAGGTCTGCAAAGGTGGATGTCTGCGAGCGCTAGGCCCATGTGCTTGGTTGTTGGCAAAAGTATGCTTGTTCGACTCGACCAAGGCCTTCTCTTCTTTCATCTTTTTCCGCCGTTGTAGGTCCCCAATAACGCCAACAATATATTTCTTGGCCATTTCGATGTCTGCTCTCGGTTCGCGGCTGAGCTTTAAAGCCTCCAACATTGCACGACACTGTGTGATTGAATTAAGATGTGGACATGTGCGTTGATGGCCGTAATGAGCGATGCCACACAATGGGCAATGCTCGACATTGGCCAGCTTCAGAGGGCAATAACCTACGGTATGAGGTGTACCACACGCGAGACATGGCGGAAGCTGTCCTGCGTTGAGATCTATATTCTGTAGAGGTAGCGAATGCGCCGAGCTTTGAATGGCTTGGAGCGCCGTAGGAGGTCTCGACTGCACGTGATATGGTTGTGTAGATGCTCCGGGAGCAACAGTAAAAGTCGGTGGTAGGGAATAGAGTTGGGAAGGCACTTGAGCCACAACAGATGTAGAAGCAAATACTGGAAGAAAGTTGTCGGGTGACATGATTACGCGCTTGAAGCTGCCGGTACGGCTCTTTGGAACTGGAGTCGATGTCTGTGATTCGTAGATGCTGCGAGAAGGTCTTTGCTGCTCCTCGGGGTCAAGCTCTTCCACGGTGACATCTTCCATAGTCTCGTCTCCACTGTCTTCAACGTCTGTGTCTGGTCTAGCCTGAAAGTCCGTGTCGGAATCGGCATCCTTGGGTACGGCACGTCTATGAGGGGACGATCCAGCAGCGACCTCCCGTGTCTCCTTGCCATAGTCCACTACTTGCCGTTTGCGTTTTCCTCTGCCCAGAGCTTCTGCCCTAGCGGCAGCTTCTTGCGCGACCTCTTCTTCACGCTCCTTCAAAATCTTCTCCCACAGCGACGGATCCGGAACGTGCTCACTGCTAGGGTCGCCTAGAGAATCTTCCAGAGTAGCCTTATCGTTGGCCCATACACGAGCGAAGCTAAACTGTGACTCAGCGGAATCATCCTTGCCAGTCTGAGTATCCTCGACCTGACTTCGATCGAGTAGTTTGTCAACTGATGTAGAATCGTATTGAATATTCTGTGAATCGTCCTGGAAAAGCGCCTCAGTCCCGTGACGAAGAATTGATTCAAGATCCATGCCGGCGTCGTCCTCTGCATCCATCTGATCTATCAACACATGGTCGAGTGCCATCTTTTTCTTCCCTATTTGCATGATTTTCTCTTCGACAGTTGACCGTGTTGTGAGCTGAAAGACTAGCACCTTTTTCTTTTGCCCGATGCGATGTGCTCGGGAAAGTGCCTGTATGTCTTGATGAGGATTGAAATCCGGATCAAGGATGATGACCGTATCAGCTGTGGCTAAGTTGATCCCTACGCCACCAGCTCTAGTTGAGAGCAAAAATGCGAAGAGGGCAGAGTCAGGAGCGTTGAACTCATCAATACGCTTTTGCTTCTGAAGTGAGCTTAAACTGCCGTCAAGACGTTGATAGAATAGGCCGAGCCCGTCAAGGAAATCCTCCACCATATCTAGCATGTCGAGGAATTGGCTGAAAATCAGAACTCGATGTCCTCTCTCCTGAAGCTTTGGCAGCATAATCTCCAAGAGCTGCAGTTTGGAGGAGGCGTCGACTAGGTTACGATGTGCGATCGCGGCATTGGAATTTCGTTCTTCTATGTCCCTTGAATAGACGAAGGGATGACAAAGGCATTTTCTGAGCTGCATTAATATATTGTTCAAATTAGCACGCTCCGTCTTCAGCAACCGTGTACTGCCTCCAAAAATTGATCTGATAAGCTCTTGATTCTTCGCTAGGATTGACTTGTAGAGCTTCTTCTGCAAGATGGTCAAAGTGACAGGGACAATAATCTGCGCCATAGACGGCAGGAAACTCAGGACTTGAGCCTTGGTCCGTCGCAGGAAGAAGGGACGGAGAAGTTCATGGAGCTTTGGCACGTTCTCTTTTGTTAGAGTCGTGTATTCTTCCTCCATGGCTTGTGCGTCAATAGACGGGTCGAGGAATTGCAGTAGGTTAAATAACTCTCTCGGATTGTTTTGAAGTGGCGTGCCGGTCAATAATACTGCAAATACTCCTGAATTAGCATTGCTCTCCTGGCGAGGTGGATTAGTGCCAAAGTCACTGTGAAGCTGGCTCGAGAGACATGTCTTGTAGTCATTGGACTATCAATGCCTCTGGAACACATACCTTTGAATGGTACCTTCATAGCACTCAAGGCGCCATAAAGAAGATTCTTATCGTTCTTGAGTCTTTGACCCTCATCCACCACAAGCCCCCTCCAATTGACGCCGCGGAAGACCTTGCGAAATTCCTCGTCTTGAGCCGCGTCGTAGGATGTGACTACTACGTGACATTTAAGGTCCTTCGAATGGCCATGGAACAGCTCGTACTTATGGGCTAGTCTCTTCGCCTCAGCCGAGCCAAAGTAGGTGACCACTCTCAGTGAAGGTGCCCATAATTTGATTTCACGGCGCCAGTTAGCGCAAGTCGAATTCGGAACAACCACCAAGAACGGCCAGCATCCGTGCAATTTGAGGGTAGACAAGAAGCCGATGATCTGGATGGTTTTGCCAAGACCCATCTCGTCTGCCAAGATGGCATTCTGCTCCTTGTGCCATTGATAGTAGAGCCAATTCAAACCTTCCATCTGATAAGCCATGAGTTCACCTCCGGTGAGGTTGCTCGGTTGTTTTGCCATCATTATCTTCTTTTCGAAATTCTGTGATCGTAGCTTCGCAATGTAGGCGTTTAGAGAAAGCTGTTTTGGGAGATGAACGTAGCGAGCCATAATCCAATCATCATACGCATCCTGAAAGTCTGCCCACCGCTCTGCGCTAGGTGGTTCCTCCCAGACAACGTCCTCATAGCCTAAGCCCTTGTATTTGACCAATGCCCTCTTAATTTCTTTGATCCGGGCCTTGTCAATTGCTTCGTCCTGTACTTTGACCACATTCGTATATTCCACATCAAAGATGATGTCAACTCGAAGGAATTCCTCGGGGATGGCATCCTCGGTCCGTACCTTGGGCTGATCTTCGCGCCTTGCAAAGGCTTTCAGCATGGCTGGAGATATGATCCCCCAGACCCAAGCGCCTGGCATCCACAGACATCTGAGATGTGACAATCCCTTATATTTGACAAGGTATTCCTTGTCGTCTTCGTTGACTTCTTCCTGGCCAGGAACATAGGAATTGATATCCACGGGTCGCCAGGCCACCAAACCAGCGATCTCGGCAGGTGCTTCTTCACAATCATTGCACGACCAAATTTTGGTGAACTCTGCGAAACGCTCTGCAGCTATGAGGTCTTCGTCAACGTTCTCAACGACAATACCAGTGTCCTCCTTGGGAGGTAAGTGGTGCCAATGGAAGGCTCTGTGGCAGAGAACGCAGCGGAAAAGGACATTGCTGGTATTGTTGATGAGATCAGATGAGATTTCGACAGAGGGATCCTCGCCGTCGTTCTCTTTTCTCGCTTTCTGTTCCTCGCGTGTGGTCTGGCGGGCGCGAAAGGGACTCGACGTATTCCCAGAAACATGGCATCTCTGACATGATCCCTGCTTCGGCGCCGTAGGCTCCTTCGTATGAGCCGCATTGATACAGCGGCGACATTGGAGAACAAAGCCAACATGGTCTACTTTGGTAACAATGTGATCACGTGTGGTTCGCGGACCTAAACACTTTTGATGGTATGAAACAGAGCAGCCTTGACAGAATATCAAGAGGCCTTTCTCGTCGTGGTCACCGTGTTCCTCGCAGGTGTCGCAGATGGGGTTGTGTCGACGCCGAAAATCATTGTCCTTTGGCAAAGCTTGAAATCTCTCCTTAGCTCCAACGGCTTTCGGCAAGATCTTGCCAATATCGGCCTCCGATATGTCATCTTCATCATAAAACTGCATGTCGTACATAGGCTTCTTTGACCTGGAAGATCTGCGGGTGCCTTCTGGTCGTACTCTCATTTTGCCCGGGCCACGACTCAATTTGGAGGTACTCGGCCTTCCCCTTCTACGCTTCTCAGGACGACTTTCGTCGTCGCTGGTCGCAGATTCGTCGGTGACTGGAATTTCCCTATAGTCAACGTGTTGCTCGGTGCTCTGGCGCATGCGACTTCTTCTACTTAGCTTCGGACCCTTGCGGACATCTTCTGAAGTGACACTTGAGGATGATTGCGATGCTGGTTCGGAATTTCTGGCCTTGCGCCCACGTCTTATAGGGGAATGCAATGCCCGTCGTCCACGCAGTATTCCGGTATTAGAACTGACTAGTTCATCATCGGAAGAATCAATCGTGACAACGGCATGAGTGGTCCGTTTTGCGCCGCGTTGGGGCAGGCGTCGCTTGGTAACTGTAGTGATGGTTGCAGACTCATCTGACGTCGAAGCCTCAGCCTGAGTTCGAACCTGATAACGCTCTAGAGCGCGAGAACCGTTTGCGAAGGCACTCAATTCTGAACGCGGTATCTGAAATAAGGAGGTTAGCGTGAGCGTAAGAAAGTTCATTCACTGATAATTGCAACTACTCACTGTTCCCTCATGACCATCTTGAAATTGAACAAGGTACTTGAACTCGTGTTGTCCTACTATCTCTTCCCGTATCGTGGCAATCGTGGTGTCATCCTGGTAGACTTGGTACTCCCATGGTCTTTCTACCGGCGGAACTACAATCGCGATGCCATCGCTACTGGAGGTTGGCCGCGGGCTAGATTCTCGAAATTGCGACGTGCTTGGATCTCTGTCTGAGACGAAGATAGGTGAATTAGGATCCGTCACTGCTCCGTCTGGTGCTGCTGAAGTATCGATGGCGAGGCTATCACCAGATGTGTCCACCATGTCTTTTCCTTCTCCTCTGGAAGAAACCATCGCGTCCTTGTCAAGTCGGTGAAGGAAGATTTGTTCGGATCATCTCCGTATCGTGGGGCTCCGAGTCCGCGAATCTGCTATATAGTCTGGAAGAGGATAAGAAGGTAAAGAAGGGAACAGCTGTAGTGGGGAAAGGAGTAGTCAATCCAATCAATTGGATTTCAAGGAATTCAGGAGCCTTGCTGGTAGTGGTTGAAGCAATCCAGGACATTTGGATCCGACAAGCCGAAATCGATAGGTCAATTGAACGCGCTTTAACAAGACGCGCGATGATGGCGGCTAAACATCGGACCTTAGAAAATTATAGTAATTTGGGCTATCAGGCATCATTAGAAACCTTCCAGGGATCATGTCGTATATTCTTGTATAGACGTTCGATGCTTCACATTGTCGCTCCTTTGAGGTCCATTATTCGTTCCTACCGACAACCCATACCACCTTGGTCAATCTTCTGTGGACATATCTCGACCAATTCAGCGATTCATCAAGGACTCAGAAAGCCAAGTTGGACAAGAGGGGATCCCAGAAGCAACGATCAAGATGGAGGCCGCAGGGCTCATGGACCTAAGTCAGAGTTTCGGAGGGAGCCAAAGGTCCAGAGGCCGAACCATTCACATAGACAAGACGTGGACGACATGGCGGAGTCGGCAAGATTGAGGGAAGCGAAGAGATCACCAAAGCAAAAACATTATCTGCAAGGCGGCCGCAAGCGGAATGAGGAGCCAGAGAGGAGAGTGCGTACTAACGTTCGATATGGTTTTCATGAAAGCAGCGGACGACCCTCGCCAACATCTACGAGGGGGCCCAGAGATATTTCCATGCGGTATCAGACCGCCAGGTCTGCGCCCTCAACAGATGCAGCTCACAATGCACCGATATCCAGGCATCAGAAAGATACATTCGACCGATACGATCGTAGCCGCTCAAGAGTATTTCAGGACCCACGCAGCAGTAGTCATACACAGGGACGAGGGACCACTGCCCTCCAAAATCGAGCAGCACGACGTGCTTCAACGTTTGGGCAGAATGAGGGATCTTCGGAGAGCCACAAAGATGACAGAGCGGCATTATCAGGTGCAAGAAGCGACACCACGGAACGGTGGCATTCGGACAGTCGTCTTTCGGTTGGAGTAGAAGAGCAGGGATTGTCCAATAGGTCTACTCCTCGTTCTCGGGGTGGAAACTTTCTAGGTCGAGACCGCGCTATAGATGTTCCAGTCACGGTTCCATACACTACCCCAGCTTCGGAATTCTTGTACGGCACATCGGTCGTCAGTGCAGCTTTGAAATTTTCGGAACGAAAATTCTACAAGCTCTACTCGTATTTTGCTCAAGATCGGGCAAACCATGGTCAGGATCAAGCCATGCGAAATCTAGCTCGTTCCAAGGGCGTTGAGGTAATGCGGGTGGAGGGGGAATGGTTACGACTCTTAGACAAGATGAGTACAGGTCGACCGCACAATGTATGTTTATTACAATGAGATCTAAGTTGATCAGCATCAGTCGATCTATACTAATATCTTCAAGGGATACATTCTCGAAGCATCTCCATTGCCGAGGTTACCTGTGGTCAGCTTGGAACCTGTGACACAGCCTCAAGATATTTTCTATGCAGATCTCAACCACCAATCTCGGGAAGAGGAGACGATCAATGGAACGAAAGGTATGATTCGTTCTACAAGCAACGATGCTCGATATCCAATCATTCTCTTCTTAGATGGCATTGTAAGTGACTATGGCATGGATCGTTATCAAGAGTTCTGCTAATTGAATACAATGCAAAGGTTGATCCAGGTAATCTAGGCGCTTTGCTAAGAACGGCCTATTTCTTTGGTGTGGATGCGGTTGCCTATTCACTGCGAAACTGTGCACCATTCAGTCCCGTTACCCTCAAAGCTTCTGCAGGGGCTTCAGAGAGCATTCGTCTGCTATCAGTCAATCACCCCCAGAAATTTGTGGAAGATTCGCAGCGAAACGGTTGGAAAGTTTACGCGGCAGTTGCTCCCACAGACTTTTCGAAGGAGAATAGACAACCATACTTGTCTACATCCTCACTTATGTGCCCTGCGAGAAAACATCCTTGTGTATTGATGCTCGGGGGCGAAGGTGAAGGCCTACGATGGAATTTGCAGAAGAAGGCCGACTATCTCGTCGGGATAGAAGGGCAACGGCTTGGTCAGGGGGCCGTGGATAGCTTGAATGTCAGTGTGGCAGCAGGCATCTTGTGCGAGGCCTTTTCCAAATTGTCGGTGGCTGGAATTCTTCCCATCGAATCTATGCCCTCAGCGCCCGTTCAAGAGGCAGCCTGCAGCCAGGTGAAAACCATTGAAGGGCGAACTAAGAGCCCTAGTTTTGCGGACAATCGAGACGTGGGAGCAGGAAGTGATGGAAATCTCTTGTTTTAATGGTTTCGACTGTTTGAGAGAGACGAATTCGCGAGAAGTCGACGCTAAAGTGCATATGATACATGGAATGTTGGCCTCAGCAGCTCGTGAATGTCAATATCAATAGTCCTTGAAGTCGCGAGTGAGAGTGTGGCAATAGCTCCTATGAGAGCATTTTGATCTGCAATACCGGGTCCTGACACTGTACAAAAGTGGATCCCGAGAACAATCGGGGTATGTTTCGTCAACGAACCTACATTCAAGCTGATCTAAATATATATCACGAATCGGTTGCTGTGCTCTAAGGCTGCAACTATCCGAGCTGCAAGGCTGTACATGCTGGCCCTGGATTTGGTGGTGAATGAAAACTGTTCACTTTCTTTCTGTCAGATGAAGGTAGGTTTGATAGGAAACCCTATGCTGCAGGTGTTGACCTTCTTCACAGGGTGACTTGACTCCAACATTTACATCACCAGGATTTTCACCACACGGAACAAGATTACCGGATCAAGCCGTCGAATAAGCGGCAGAAAGCTTCTATGAATGAAACTTCCACCAGAAGTGAATCAATTGTCATTACGCCGGACATCCTCTACGCCTATTTCTAGACTCCTTTCTCTCCTCACAAAGTTTTTCCGTTCTATCTACAAATTTTACCCATAATTGCTATACAGATACGAGTTCCTATCACCTCGTGGCTGCTCCAGCCAGACACTCTTCAAGATATAAAGCTCGAGCCACCATGCAACACTAGTTTGAGATTGCTACAGGTAGGTAGGAGCAAACCCAACGCACAATGTCGGCACGTGATCGCTCATGATTGTGTACAGCTTGCTGATTGCTGGCATTTACCATCGACATAAATATTACTTGCGCTCCTTACTTACTCCCCACGATCTGCAGTTGCTTCTGTGACCGATTCTTGGTCACCCAACACTGCCAGCAGGATCTATACCGTCAGGAAACACTATCCATATCCACTTCATATACAGTGAATCTCATATCAGCAGCATTAAGCAAAAACCGGAAAATTAGATTTCTAGGTTCGCTAGTCATCAACATCATCAAGCACTAGTACCCGATCACGATGTCGAGCTCTCCGCGCCCTCAGTACTTCGTCGCTCGCGAAGACGGCACGCTCACGCCGCTAATCGCCGTCGACGAATTGCCTGAGACCGTGCAAATAGCAGGTGTTCCTGCAACCCTCAGCCCCGCCGGAACAATGAACATGACCAGCCTCGGCCTCAAAGAACGTAGCACTAATCGCTACACTGTGTCTTACCTTGGTGCAGCTGGCCCGAGCGCTACTCCTTCCGAAACCACAGCCTCTGCCGAAGAGACCGATCGTCCGATAGAGGAGATTGGCGTTCCTGCAACTAACGCAACTAAGAAGGGGGGTCGATTTAAGCTCGCTGGAATGGAAAATTGGCGTCAGGGAGTGAAGAAAGATGTAGCTAATGAGGGTGAAGGCAATGGCGTGAAGGATGATCATGGAAAGATCGCAGACACTTCCGAGGAGGTACATGAAGGGATCAAAGGTGCTGGTGAAGAGTCAAAGTCGCCTGACCAATCACCGAAAATGGCGGATGCTATACCATCCCTTGCTGGTGGAGCAGGTGCAGGCACCAAAGGTACCCTTGGCCGAAAGATGTACTGCACGCATTGGATCCGTTGGGGCGAATGTGACTATACGCAGCAGGGGTGCCTCTACAAGCACGAGATGCCGGACGAAGACAAGCTTCACGAGATCGGGATTGCAACTTACCCGCGCTGGTACCGTATCGCTCATCCAGAGAAATTTGGCGGATTTACTGAGGTTCCAGAATGGCACCGTCGTCCTGGCCCAGCACCAACGGATCAGTTGTGGAGAGGCGGTACGCAGGCCCGTGGCATGCCGTCTCAGAGCTTCGAGGACTTTCGTCAGAATGCGACAGTCCAGCGACCTCCTATGGGCACTCCAACCGCGAACATGGGATCTCCTACATTCATCGTCAGCCCTTATCCAGGAAACTTCAATCCTTTCGTTGGCGGCTTCACGCCACAGCCACACATGCAGCCTTATTCGCGTCAGCAGTGGAACAATCAGGCACCAGGACCTCGTATCGTTAATATGGATTCCTCGTTGGTCAATAAATCTATCCCCAAATCTGGGGTCAACAAGCACAACGTAGTCACCGCCCCTGCTTCTGCGGCACAAGCAATCACTGATCCAACTACTGCTGCTGCAACGCAATCGGATAATTCCGTTAAACCGCCGCACTCTTCCAACCGCGTCACGAAGTCAATTCCACGATCTTCGTCAACTTCTGATCAGCCAGAGAATGTTAGCTCTGAAACAATTCTCAACAAAGCACAACTTCGTTATGCGACCTCCCCCAGCCATGCCAACCAGCAAGAGAGCACTGCTGCAAATGGCGCCCACTCGACGAACTTTCCCTCTCGGCCACGGGCCAGCGGATTTCAATTCAGAATCGGAACGCGTAATAGCTCCACTGGATCTCGTGCTCCTAGTGTTGTCAATGAGGCATACCATCCGCTTGTGCCATCGCCAAATTCGCAACAGCAAGCAGCCAACAACGTTAAGGAGAACGGCCTCGAGAAGCCTGAGACTTCGCAAGCCCCTGTTCTTCACCGTCGCTTCTTCGTGCCCGCTGGAGAGCCCCACTTCATTGCCAGCCCGGCAGAGAACCCTCCCCCGAAGAAGCTCTCGGACGAAGGCAGCCCAGCAGAGAAATCCCATAAGGGCAAGAAAGGCGGCAGGAAGATGGATAAGATGAACATCGGTCCCTTGGTCGACGTGTGAGGTGGAGCATGGGAGAGAGACGAAGGAGCGGGAGGTGGTAGGTGGAAGAAGAAAATGGAGGCGGCTTTCGGACTCAGATAGCGGCTCATCCTATCTCGACTTCTGGCGTTTGCATACTTAGCATGAAGCCGGCTTTGTGGCCATTATGAGCATGCACAGGCTTGCTGTCTTTCCTGCATTGATACACTCAGTTGGCCTGCTAAGGCCCTTTAGCATAATAATGCACATCCTCGATCAAGACTCTATTATGTTTTCGCAGCCAGTCGCTCGTTGTGTCTTACGGGACGATCGCTGACCAGCTTGTATTGAGCAATTTGGTCTCAGACGTGGTTGTCCAAGATCAAATTGAACATGTAATGGAACCTGGTAGCAGCCGCACTTCGTATACTCTAGAATAGCGAGTCAAATGACAATTTGCGGGCAAGCAATGAAAATCATAATGAAACATGCGTAGATCGTAGGAGTACCTCATTCAACCTTCAGCGGCCGTTCATTTTGATTGAGCACCTCCTTGATGAAGCCTTCCGAAAACCTATGCAATTGCTCGTACGCTATCTCGAAGCCATCGATCGCACCATAGTACGGATCTCCAACCTCCTCTCCCGGCTTTCCCCCAAAGTCGCCAAACAGCATGACTCTGCCGAACTTGGCAGGCCGCTTCCTAGCCATCCTACGCTGTATCTGCAACAGGTCTTGTAGATTCTCCCCATCCATGGCAAAGATGTAGTCAAAGCTAGTGAGATCCCCGTCCCGAACCTTTCGCGCTTCGTGGTCGTAGTCTGTTATACCATTCTCTTCCAGAGTAGCCATTGTTCGCATATCAGGCCCGTTCCCGAGGTTGTAGGCAGATGTTCCGGCAGAATCAACGAATCCGATGCGACGGTTGGACTTTGTGAGGGACCGGAAGATACCTTCGGCCATGGTCGAGCGGCCTGAGAACGTTAGCGTATGAGCACACTGTCAACTTGAGGAGGACTGACAGATGTTGCCCAAGCAAACAAAAAGCACCGATATTCGCGCAGTTTCCTCGGTAGCGGCGCTGGTGTTGGCCATGTCGCTGTAGCACCACGCCTGGGCAAGCACGCTCGGGTCGCAGAACGCAAGTCGGTCGACTTGCGGGGAGTACTATGTTATCATCGTGTCGAGTAGGTTTTGAATGGCATTGGCATGGAATCACGAGGGTTGAGGGAGCGGTTGAGCTTAGCGTTACGCGTGGTTTAGGGGCGGAGTTGGCGGCTGGATCTAATCGATTGCCGCACGTCGCGGGGGCCAAAATAATGACTGCTTTATTTACGGGGCAGCGCTAGGGCTGGGTTGGCTTGCAAGCTTCAGCCTGCCAGGAGGCGATCATTCGTATGAGACCCCACTCCCTACTGCTGCATATCTTCAGACATCGCCCTTGAGTACCGTGAGGCAACCTCGTCTGCTGTCCTTGAATTGGGGTTGGCGTCTTGGACACCGAAGCAGTCTCACATTCCTCGCTTGTTCTCACGCAGATCAATTTGGCAACTCAAGTTCACAGAGTCCACGAAGAACTTATTGGTCATGTCATACAATCGTATTGGTATGCCCAGACGAAGCTCTCCATGCTGAGATTTCCTTGGTGGTTGTTGGGTCTTTGTCGAGTCGCCCATGGAAAATAAACAATGAGAATACTGACCACAAACATCACAAACTAGACTACTCCGGCCAGCCAGCAGACGACGACGATTACCATCATCCGTCTGGCGACATGAACCCCCATCACCTAGGTCGGACCCCTTCTCCGGGTCAGCCACTACATGGATACCAGCTTGAAGATGGACCGTATGGCGGTAGACCTCAGCAGCAGCCTCTACAGATACCCATGGGCCCCGGCGACCGGCTAGCGGCGCAACCTACGTACTCGGTCGAGAATGTAGAGAATTCTTATCATCATAACGAAGCTTATGAAAGCCATCATCCTGCATCGCGGCCAAACTATCCATATGTGAGCCATGACTATGCAATCTCCCCTGAAGAACACCACGATGCATACTTCACTCAGCCATACGAGCCCAATCCGCAGGACGGACATCCGCTACACCATCAATACTCGCAAGAAACACACGAACAAGAGTACCAAGATGATAATGACCAACGGCCAATCTTGCAGGCGGACAATCCATACGGTCCAAATCCACACAGTCCAAATCCACATCTTCAGCCTGAATACGATGATGTCGAGGATCGCTACGATGGACCACCGCCAGGAGTAACTCCGAGCCCTGCGCCGATCAAGCGGTGGAAGACAGTCAAAGAAGTGCAATTATTTAATGGCAACTTGGTTCTAGATTGCCCGATACCACCAAAGCTGTTGAGCCAAGTCCCGCATGCTACGCCACCAGAGCGAGACGAGTTCACACATATGCGTTACTCCGCAGCAACTTGCGACCCCTCCGAATTTTACGAACAACGATTTACACTACGGCAGAGGCTCTTTGCTAAACCAAGACACACAGAGCTCTTCATCGTGGTGACGATGTACAATGAAGACGATTTCCTCTTTGCAAGGACCATGATCGGTGTTTTCAAGAATATTGAACATATGGTGTCCCGAACGAGCAGCCAGACATGGGGCAAAGAAGCTTGGAAAAAAATCGTTGTCTGCATCATTAGCGATGGACGAGCCAAGATCAATCCAAGGACTAGAGCTGTGTTGGCTGGATTAGGGGTGTACCAAGATGGAATTGCCAAGCAGCAAGTCAGCGGAAAGGACGTGACTGCACATATCTATGAATACACGACGCAAGTAGGGCTGGAATTGAAGGGTAAGACTGTGAGCATCAAACCCAAAGGAGCAACACCTGTGCAGATGCTCTTCTGCTTGAAGGAGAAGAACCAGAAGAAGATCAACTCGCACAGGTGGTTTTTCCAAGCTTTCGGCAGAGTACTGGACCCTAACGTCTGCGTGCTTCTGGATGCTGGGACCAAACCTGGCAGAGACTCTATATACAACTTATGGAAGGCTTTCGATCTTGAGCCCATGTGTGCAGGAGCGTGTGGGGAAATCAAAGTCATGTTGAGTAGCGGGAAGAAGCTCATCAATCCTTTAGTCGCCACACAGAATTTTGAGTACAAGATGAGCAACATCCTGGACAAACCCGTAGAATCTGCATTCGGTTTCATCTCTGTCTTGCCGGGAGCCTTCTCAGCGTACAGATACCTTGCCCTGCAAAACGATAAAAACGGCCAAGGACCGCTCGAGAAGTATTTTGTCGGTGAGAAAATGCATGGCGCCAATGCCGGCATTTTCTCTGCAAACATGTACTTGGCGGAAGACAGAATCCTCTGTTTCGAGCTAGTTGCGAAACGAAATTGCCGCTGGATACTCCAATATGTCAAGTCCGCTACCGGAGAGACTGACGTGCCCGATACCATGGCCGAGTTCATCCAGCAGCGAAGAAGATGGCTTAATGGCAGCTTTTTCGCCGCTATTTACGCCTTGGCTCATTTCTACCAGATCAATCGCACGGATCATAGCTTCATAAGGAAAATGATGTTTATGCTCGAATTTTCTTATCAGGCCTTTAATATGCTCTTTGCATGGTTCGCGATTGTGAGTACTATCACCGTTCTCTGGAAAGACAACGAGGCTGATCTGACCGCAGGGTAATTTCTTCCTGGTTTTCCGGATACTCACAACAGCTCTTGGTGATAAAGATCTTCTCGGCACTACCGGGAAAGTCCTCGGGGTCGTGGTCGAATGGGCGTACTTGGCAACCTTGCTTTCATGCTTCGTCCTAGCACTGGGGAATCGGCCGCAAGGCTCTAATAGGTTCTATATGACCATGGTATATTTCTGGGTCTGTATAATGCTTTATCTAGTCTTCGCTTCCGTCTTCATCACCGTCCGCTCGATTCAGATCGACACCAAGGACAAGAAATTCGCAATCGGAGACCTCATCCACAATCCGCTCTTCTTCACCCTTATCGTCTCTTTGGCGTCTACGTACGTCATGTGGTTCGTTATATCGTTCCTTTTCTTCGACCCCTGGCATCTCTTCACCTCGGTAAGTCCTTTGCAATCCCTTGCTTATCAACACCCCCTAAAAAATTTCCCGCAGTTTCTCCAATACCTTCTCCTCACCCCCACGTACATCAACATCCTCAACGTCTACGCCTTCTGCAACACCCATGACATCACCTGGGGCACCAAAGGCGACGACAAACCCCCAAAACTCGAAGTCGCCAACCTCAAGCCCGGCGGTAAAGTCGACGTCAACATCCCGCAGGACGACGGCGACCTGAACGCGCAATATGAAGCCGAGATGCGCAAGATTGCCGAAAAGGCGCCCAAAGAAGTCAAGAAACCAAGCGAGGCGGAGCACCAAGAGGATTATTACAAAGGGTTCAGGAGCGCAGTCGTGTTGATCTGGATGTTTTGCAATTTCGCGCTTGCTGCGGTGGTGCTCAGTACAGCGGGGTTGGATAGGTTGACGGTCACGAGTACGGAGTCACAGAGGAGTACGATCTACATGGCCGTGGTGCTGTGGAGTGTGGCGGGGCTGTCGCTGTTCAGGTTCACGGGTGCGGTGTGGTTCTTGATTGTGCGGCTGGTGAGTACCATATCCCATTTCAGTGGAAAAGGTGATGGACTAATCTCCCTGACAGTTCCGAGGAGTCTGAGATATCATGTGCATCTCTTGGGCGTTGCGTATGGATGGAAGCATAGGAGCGTTTTTGTGCATTGTGTCGATTCTATTTTCTAGATACCCTACTACTTTGGTACAGGATGCATGCACTGTTAGGAGTTCATCTGAAAAGAATACCGATCCTATATCAGCTCCCCGGGCGCTCTGAGAGTGAAGTATGAGATCCCATGAATCTTGGAATAGTAAGTGCCCGGTGGTGATCTGCGCAGCCAGGGATGAAAACCATAGTTCCACGCGAAAGGTTCCTGGCTTTCAGGAATACGAGTCTCATGCGCTGGCGAGGTGTTCATTGTAGGGACCTGCCATAGAATGAAATAAGCATTCTCTTGGCACTCCTGAAGAAGGTATTGACGAAACGCTACGACGTGAGGTAGTCGAAGGCCTTGTATGGATGGAGTATCAGAAGAAGGCTTCCCTAAAATCCATCGTTGCCAGTGCACGGATGACTTCCGGAGTTTCCGTATGCTATAGCTACTCGCCAACACAGGACTCCTCCCTCGATACCGGAGTCGTGAGCGGTGGTAAGGCGGTTCGATGCATATATATGCGCAGCGGCAGCCGATCCATCTATGAAACCCGTCCAAGTATGATAGATCCCTCGTGCCCCATCAAGAATCGACTGGCGTCACCATTGGCACAAATCCATAATCTCCGGCCCATTCAATCCACCGTCAACTGCCCAAACCCAACCTCCCCCTCCACCCCTTCACTCCACAACGAGAACTCAAATTCGCAAGGATTATCCCTCACAAAAAAGCGGATCGCAAAAAGCAGCGTCCCCAACACATTCCACGTCATCTCCTCGCTCGGTTTCAACGTCAAGAACACACTGCTGTCGGCGTTGGGCCAGGTTCGCAGGTGCGCGCCCATGGGCTGGGTGCCTTCGTGCCTGTGCCCGATATGCTCTGACGCCTCGTTGGTGGCGCGGATGATGCACCCGAAGGCGGAGTGAGGGCCGGTGATGGGTACGGAGCCGCGGTAGCGGTAGAACATGATTGTGGTGGATGTGCCGGGGATGCGCCAGACGTAGGGGTCGGGGAGGTGGGAGAGAGGTGGCCTGGTGGGTGTTAGCTTACTTCGGGGACGCGAAGCGAGGGCTCTTGAACCGGTCGAGGGAGATGGAAGCTGTTGAGTTGAGGAGGTGGGTTTGGTTCGGCGATTGGGTGGACAACGGATGAGGAAGGTGGATGATTAATGCTGCAGTAGAAGCGATCCATAATGTTAGGATAGCTGGGAATTGAAGGAAAACCATGGTGCTGTGAAATGCGTCTTTCCGAAGCAGTCAATATGGTCGGCAAGACCACTTATACCGGAAAATGTACTGTCGCGGATATGGAGTTGCGCGTAAAGGCGTTCTTCGGACTCTCGTTTCAAACACATCGGCACCTCGATTCGCGTCCGTATATGCGCTGCAGGTCATGGCACCCGTGAGAAGTATTGTCATAAGGACAAGGATGTTGAGGCTGGAACGTATTCATCCTAGCTGATTTGCCAGTCTGGTTTGTACGTGCTGTGCGGATCGTGCTTCAGAGCATATAGGAGAATTGTACAAAGCAATTCCAGCAACATAAACGAAACCTGGCCACCAAAACGGAACACAGAACGATACTTGCTCATGATGTAGTCGAGAATTCACGTAACACAGCACCAAATCAGATTTCAGCACAATATACAGGTGAGGTGAACGAACTGAACAGAGTCTGCCAAGACCAGATAGTAGCTGACCATCGACACGGTAACAAGGACCTTGAGCCCAACCCGATAGCAGGTAGTCAAGGCCGGATGCGATTCCTAAATTGACTACCTAAGAGAGTGTTGTGATCTTAGCCTGGGCTCATTCAAGAGCGGGCACGTCAGCCCGTAGGCCACTAGGATCAAAGGTATTCCTGTCCAAAAATTTATTACCATTGGTCTTGTCGGACTGGTCTGGAATACTGTGAAGACCAAACATCGTGCGGACGAACAACCCACAGATGGTAATCCCGGATGGGGTCGACAATGTAGCCATGCTTGTCGACTTCTTCGATCGAGTAAGGACCGAAATAGACGAGCTTGCTGATGAGACAGCAATGTAATCCGTGTCTTTTATTAGCTCGTCTTCTTCCGTCATGTCAAAGACCATAGTGATACCGAAGACGTTGCCGACCCGCTCAACTTTTTCCTTGATTCGGCTATGGTACATGTCAAAGCCATCATGATAATCTCGATAGCGCAGAGAGAATCGAGAAACAGAGATGCGCAGATCTTTGTACCAGATATGCCATTCATATCGTATAATTGACTATCTGACGCAATCCTCCAACAAGCTATTCAACCGCACGGACAGCTTTGATCTCCTGCATCTGAGCAAGATCATCTCGGCGCTTTCAGCTTTCGATGTCCTCAAACATTGCTCGGGCGACTGCCTTAGCTGCAGCACGCACAGACCGTATCGAGCACGTTCTCCAAACCAGCCAGAGGCTAAGTTCGAGTGCATCCGGCACGCAAACAATGGGTGAGCTTTCCAGGTGAAACCCATACTATGTAGGGAACTCAAGTACCTTGCCTGAAGGTTAACACATGGAACTCAGGGCGATGGGCACAACAGCCCAGAGTTGTTATGGCTAAGAAAATCCTTGAGTTCGGGAGGCCTTTGAAGACATAATTCATATTTCTGAGAGCGATGACTTGAGAGATAAGTGTGGTCCAGCCGGCCTACCTGGGAAGTGAAGAGAGTCATCGCTCCAAGACTATGTCTCTAGTGGTAATGATAAAAATACCCAAAGTCGTGGAACCTCTGTTAAGAATTCGACGATTACGGTTCACGTCGCACAATGAAACACAGTCTATATCCTTCCTGAAGAATCCTGAGAACACTTTTGGATGGAAAGAGGAGATGGCAGTATAGGAATGCTGCAGCAAGTGATTTTAACGAGAGACTTATCAATCAATCAATCGCCCCCGTTCGTATACAGGCGTACAGCAAATGCCGTCTAAAGGACCTTATTAGCTTCCTGATCAACCTCCTTGTTGATCATGCCGTCCGCAGCACCCGGAACGCCTTTATCGCTGGCAACTTTGTCAACGCCTAACATAATTCGTCAGTACTCTGGACAAGGAGGCGGATCCAGTAGCGCAAGTTTACTTGCCCTCGTTCAGGACCTTGTCTTCGGTACCCTGGTTCCCACCGCCCTGCTTTTGTTCTTGCCCTCCTCCACCGCCCATGTCATTGACACCTTTCTCGACTTCTCCTGCGAGACCGGACATGACGCTGACAGTGTTATGTATCTGCTTGAGCAAGATGTGCCTATGCTGGCCTGATTCGTGTGTGCGGGGATTAGCTAGGCTTGCTAGAGTCAGGAATTGGTGATTCTGTGAGCAATGAGGGGACGGGGGCTGAAGTAGTCTCGTTAGCGTGGCATTAAGCGAATCGCCGAAGATCTGCCATGGTCTTTTCAAACCTCTCCAATACCATTGCAGATTCCATGCGCATACATCGGCAGAATGAATAGAATTCCTTGACATTTGTGGCGCCGGTGGAGAATCATGGCAGCCCAAGTGCTGCCGTTGCAGCTGATCAAGCTTCCTCCAGGCCCTTCACCACTCACTCCAGAACAGACGTACTGGCGTAGCTTCAAATCCCAACAATTGATTCCTTCGCCATCCAGCAATCCCATTACCAGTATCTCATGCCCTCCTACTCCGGCCAATGCATACTCACAAGGCTCTGATCTTTTCGCCGTCACCACCGGCACGCGAGTTCAAATCTTTTCAGTGCGAACCCGCAAGCTCACAAAAACTATATCCCGCTTCGATGACACTGCGCACAGCGCAGACATCAGACGTGATGGGCGCGTCATGGTTGCGGGCGATGAGAGTGGTGCGATGCAGGTCTTTGATATCAATTCAAGAGCGATATTGAAAACATGGAAGGAGCACAAACAGCCAGTGTGGACAACGAAATTCTCGCCAAGCGAGTCGACGGCCCTTATGAGCGCCAGCGATGACCGGACAGTCAGGTTATGGGATCTTCCCAGCCAAGAAAGTACACGTTCGTTCGTTGGGCATCAGGACTATGTTAGGAGCGGGGCTTTTATGCCCGGACAGGCCGCGAATTTACTGGTGTCCGGTAGCTACGATCAGACGGTTAGGCTGTGGGATCCTCGATCGCCTGGGAGCGCAGTCATGACCTTCAAGCATGCTGCTCCGGTAGAAGACGTATTACCAATGCCTTCCGGAACTACAATCTTGGCTGCTGCAGACAACCAAATATCGGTCCTTGATCTGGTCGCTGCCCGCCCGCTCCACATGTTGCAAAACCATCAAAAGACCGTATCTTCACTGTGCTTAGCCTCAAATAATACGAGACTTGTCAGTGGCGGTCTGGATGGCCATCTCAAGGTTTTCGAGGTCACTGGCTGGAACGTCGTGGCTGGATCCAAGTATCCGTCGCCGATACTCTCGCTAAGCGTAATTAGTGCAGGTGCGACTCGTGAGGACGGACATGTTGTTGTGGGAATGCAGTCCGGAATGCTCTCGATCAAGACTCGATTATCAGGCCAGCAGAAAGTGAAGGAGCGGGAGAGGCAGAAGGAAATACAAGCGCTCATTGAGGGCAAGATCGAGGAGCACGACAAGAAGATTGCGAAGAAGCGACCACGCGGATGGGAAAAGCGACTTCGAGGCCGGGATTTCACGGGCGAGGGAGCAGATATCATTATCGAAGGCAACACTAACGAAAAGCGGAAAAAACGTAGCAACTGGGAGAAGCTGCTTCACAAGGGCAAATATAGAGAAGCTTTGGATGCGGTCCTGGAAGGTGGCAGCCTTCCCTCGATCGTCACGCTCTTCACTGCTCTCCGGCATCGATCTGCTACACGAGCCGCACTCTCTGGACGTGACGATGTGTCTCTCCAACCAGTCTTCAAGTGGATCTGCAAATACATTACGGATCCACGTCATGTCAGGATGTGCGTCGATGTGGGCATGCTCATCCTCGATCTATACTCTTCACACATGGGTGAATCCCAGCCTATCGACTCACTCATGAAACGACTACATAAAGTAGTACGGAGTGAGGTGCAAAAGGCACAAACGGCATGTCAGACCAAAGGAATGCTCGGTATGCTCATCGAAGCCCACTGAAGATGAATCCTGCACAACGACCACCAAATTCTCAACGAAACAGTGATCTAGCATGGGCGATGAAGCGCTCGGCCCCGCCGCCAGCGGTTGCATCAATTCGTTGATCTGGCTGTGACTACATGCATGTCATGAAGCGACGGGATGGGGTCTATCGTTCATCAGGAGGAGCTTCTAAGCTTGCATTTGAGCTACTTCTCAATCTAAAATGCCCGTTTACGACCTCGCAGGGCAAGTCGTCCTCGTCACATGCATCGGTTGCATAGGCGAAGACTGGGACAACGGGACCACCTTCGCCACCATCCTCGCCGTCGGGGAGCCATCCTCTTTGGTTGTGAGAAGTCCCTCCCAGCCACCGAGCGTGCCGCCTCTCAAATCCGCGCCGAATCACCTTCCCACAACGCCACTACTGTCATACATGGTGATACCGGCTTTGCCGGCTATAACGAAGAAGCCGTTGAAGCTTGTATAGCAAAGCACGGGCGTATCTGATCTTCAAAATCATTGGCCGAAGTGAGCCAGTGCCTTAGCTGAGAGGAGTAAGGAGGCGTGGGACAAGCGGATGAATGTGGACCTCAAGAGCGGGAATGTTTTTTCGCCATCTGGTTCTGCCGACAAATGGAAAAGCAAATGCAGGTGTTTGTATCATCGATATATCTTCTGTAGCGGGCTTGCGATTTACGGAGGCCACCGCGATTGTGTATGCAAAGAGGGGTGTCCGTCTGGAAACAGTGATACCGGCCCAAATCAATACGTTGTTGGTGAAGATAATGGCAGACAAGTAGGCAGTTGATGACTATGAAGGGGCGTGCAAGAAGTAGGACGCTCAAGTGCCGGTCGGCGAGATGTAGGTCTTTATGTCTCACATGTTACTGGATTGGGTCGATACTCACGAAGATTAGGGATACCGCCTGGGACGTAGCTCACGCTACACTTTTCCTAGCCAACGATGAGGTTAGGTACATCACAGGGCAAGAACTCGTCGTAGATGGCGGCCTGATAGATGCGACACCATCAAAGCTGGGACCAGATTTTAAAGCGCCCAGCTTATCTTGCTATATACATATATTCTTGCAATACTCGCACTCCGTTTCATCACCTCCCATCTTCCGTCGCATTTTCCGCCGCTTCATTACTCCTCGAAAGCGTCCAGCGCTTTCCCATCCCCACCCCACCATCTCACACTCTCTCACCTACTTCGCTTCCTCCTTCCATTCCGACTCCGACTCCGACTCCTACTCCTCTCCTCACTCTTCCTCCTTCCCACCTCCTTTCCCCCTATCGCACCCAGCAGCGCCCCTCCCAGCGTGCCCACTCCCGGGCCCAGCAGCACATCCCCCAGCAAGCCGCCCGCGCCCGCGCCGAAGAAGCTATTCGTCGTGTCGTTCCTCTTCCTGCTCTTCTCGTCCTTATCCCTATGATGATGATGCTTATGATGACGAGGGCTCGGAGACCGGCTATATGGCCGCTGTTGCTGTGGCGGCGGGGGATAGCCTTGCTGTTGCTGCGGGGGATAGGAATGCTGGGGAGGGTATGGCGGCTGCTGCTGGGTGTATGGCGCTGGGGGGTAGGCGTGCGAGGAGTGGGGCGTGTGGTAGTGCTGGCTGGGACGGTAGTGCCAAGGCGCGTGGTGTTGTTGCTGGGGCGGAGGCGGATAGAGCTCTTTCTGGAGAAGGGGGTAGGAGGCTGGTGGTGGTGGCTGGCTGTGCGATGGCTGCGGAGGGGGACGAGGCGATCTGGGAGGTGGTGGGGTGTGGGTTGAGTATGGAGGGGGAGGGGGACTGGGGAAGGTCGAGGAGCCGGTGTAGTATTCTTGCGCTGCCATGTTGTTCGAGTTCGGGTTGTAGAGAAAGGGAAAAGAAAATGAGAAGACTTGTGTATTTTGTATCGCCTTCGCTGAGGCTGCTATTTTCGTCGCATGATCGTTTCTACGGCTGACTTATCCAGGGTCTGCTGATCGTCGCGTCATCGACCAATAGATAGAGTCATGCTCCGTTCGGGTGAGAGTGCCGAACCGGGGGTGGCGGAATTGTATCCGGTGTCCTCTGCACGTCGGTGTTATATAGATATTACTCTGTGAGATGCTTGTTAGATGCTCATACTCTATTCAAATTCTCGTAGCGTCGAAGCAGGATCTCACCATTTAGTAACAGCTTACGCGCCAGACATTCATCAACTTCCGATGGGCATAATAGCGAGCCTCGAGCAGAACACAGCAAGAGGAACTTCCAGCGTGGTTGAATAACAAAGCGTCAGGTCTTCCTCTCCTCACATTGCTACCCAATTGTACGGATTCCCAACTCCTGGAATCCAAATCTGAAGGACTGTTTCAATCTCAGCGGCTGGCGAATCTATAACTCGGAGTAGGCATTTGCGTATGGACTATGTAATGCCTGCCTTTCACCTCTCCCCCCTCTCAGCAAAGTGGAATATGCTTCGCGGTACTTCTTAAGACACTATGCTCTCCCTATCTTCCAAAGCTCTATCTACGATTGTCCACCCAGACATCCTCCACGTCTTTCCGACTGTAGTGCACAGTCAACATCTCACCAAATCCCAAATCAAAGGACTTGAATATCTTTATCAGACACGCGGACAGCTACTGTTGGCTAGTCCTGCCCATTTCATAAATCCTGGACTTCTTTCTCGACAAATTGACAGTGGTAGGGTAGGTCTCTCCTGATCTCCTACCTCTTGTTATGAGATACATTGATCATCTATCAGCCAGCCACAGTCTTGACATTTATATAGTCTGTCGGACCTATGGTGAGCAACCCCATGGTTTTATTCCTCGTCTATTGCCAGATCCTGCACGGCTTGTTGATAATCTGTATTTACTGGGTCGGCAGGCCACCAGATGTGTAATTGCATCTCCCATTCATACTGGTAGTTCAAGGGGGGCTGGAGATGGGTAAGAATGAGCTTTAGGTCACTCTATAGGTGCAATAGGAAGCTGCGGAAGCGCTGTTCTTTTTTAAAGACATCAAATTCTCTCAGAAATGATGTTGGGCTAATCGCACACTGACGGAAAATCGGATTTCCTTCCAAACTCGGTTGCCAAAAACGCAGATGCGGCTTGAGGAGTAGGATGGAAGTGTGACTGAAAACGAGCGTAAGTCGAATATCTCATAGAGCTCTGGGCACCGAGACACTTGGACCTGCTCAGAACTGAAGGTTGTTAATAGTCAGGAGCTATTCTCAGGAAGAGTTATCTAGGGTGGATCACTGATCGAATCCATAAGCGAGTGCTTTGTTTCTATTGCGGTTGTCATATTTCTGGCTATGGCGCTGTTTGTACAGTGTTGTCTATCTCTATATGTTGTCGTGTGTTTAAACATTATTGCTGCGTTTATACGTCCGATATCTACCCATGTTTCCGCCTCCTCATACCTTCGCATGCTTGCACACCTTCAACCGACCAAGCTCCCAATCATCTCTGGCCATTTCTTACCCCTATTCCCCTCCTTTCCCCTTCTCCTCACGGCTTCTGCAACTGTTCCTTCCTGAAGAACTTGAAAAACCCAACACAAATAAGCCCCTGCAGCAACAATCCCACCCAAAAGCCAGCCTGCTTCAACCCTTCACTCCCCAGCACCAAATTCGGAAACACCGTCCCCGGCCCATCCTTATCCGGCGCCGTCGCCCTCGCCACAATCGTCGCCACACTCCCCAGCACCTGCGCACACACGAGCGTAAACACAATATGGAACCTCGTCAGCGTCTGCAACAATATCATCCCGAACCCAACCCCCTGAATCGCATCCAGCACGCCAAGCCACAGCCAGAGCGAGCGACCGAGGAGCGCGCCCGCTAAGGGGGAGCCCACCCACGGCACCCAGAGGCCCATGCCCGAGGTGCCCCACAGCATCTGGCACCAGCGCGGGGCGCCGAGGGCGATGGCGAAGATGGGCAGGATCCAGGAGTGGGCGCGGGAGGCGACGGCGAAGCGCCAGAGGAAGACGGACCAGATGATGAGGAAGAAGAGGATGATGAGTAGGGCGATGGCCCAGGCGGGGGCGTGCTTGCTGGACCAGAGGTATTTCCAGTTGCGGCCGTAGGGCGCGGAGAGGAAGTAGTTTTGGATGATGACGGTGACGAAGAACCACTTGATGGGGGGGAGGGGTTGTTAGCTTTGGTGCGGATGGGGGGTGAGGGGAGGCTTACCAAGATGACTTTGCGGCGGATGATGGAGCGGTAGAAGGAGGGGACGCGGCCGGGGGATTGGCGGTAGTAGTCTGGAAGACCGAAGAAGAGCACGAGCCCGACGGCCCAGAGGAAGATGGCTAGGGGAGTTGTGATACCCGTCAATGCGGGACCGTACGCTACTAAGGTAGACGCCTGGATTTTATCGAGATTCAACTGGTTGAGGCGTGAACCCCAGAACCATAGGAGAACGACATAGATCTGCTGAGTCCCTTGGATGGCACAAGCGCGGAAGCTCCAGGTCGCGACCGGCACGCTACCTGGCCGTAGAGTCAGTATCGATAATTCGATCTTGAGGTTGGTGACCTACCTTCGCTACCGAAGTTCAAGGAGAAATAGAAAGCACCACTTGACGAAGCCATCGCGTAGAAGCCGGTGGCGACATTCTGCACCCAGCCCCTGCCGAATTCCGTATGCGCATAGGGTGCCAGACCCAGCAGAAAGAACGCAAACCCGTAAGCTGCGAACGGAGTTGCCAGCACCCATTTCGCTTGGAACGTGCGGAATACCCACCACCAAATGATGGAGGTAATGAGATAGATGGACGCTATGATGTATAGCTTCTCTGCCGGTTGACCTACAGCGCCAGTGAGGAGCGTGATTTGATAACTGTTAGCTGCAATGATTTGTCCCTGCGTATTCGTCAGCAGTGTCTGTCACAAGGTTAAGGAATTACGTACGAATGCTAGCAGAAATGTGTACACTGGCCAATCGCCAATTCTCGTAAGTAAAATCTTCTTCAGTCCAGTAGGCGGCTGGTAATTCTCCTCGAGGAGAAACTGCTCGACACCTTCGTTCGTGCCGTTGGACGAGCGACTGCTCCCTGGTCGTGTAGATGGAGCTGGGCTATTGTCCCTCGTTCGAAACATTGGCGACGCCGGAACGGATGTCCTTCCTAGTTTGGCGCCACGGAATCTGTTGAACCAGTCTTTCTCGCTTTTGACCAAGTACTCTTCGACGCACAGAGGACCTTCGGACGTTTTGCCATTGAGGCTTTCGAGCTTTCGTTCATATGCATGGTAGTAGAGTCCGGTCGGATCATCGAAGAACGGATCAACGTTCTGTAACTTGTAATCCTTCTTAGCACCTACCACAGCCCCCAAGCTCAACCGTGCAACAGATGACGATATTAGGTTGCCAGAGATGGGTTGACCGGTACCATGTGTCGCGTCTGGTAGCATTGGCTCTTGGGCTGCATATGATAGGATATCCTGCGCTACTGCCGGATCGGGAGCGAAAGAAGGTTGGTGCAGTCCTTGTGTAACTGCGCCCGAAGACTCTTGTAGTGCGGCGAGCTGACTGTTCTGCCTGTTTGCCTCGGCCTGTTCAGGCGTTAGGAGATACTCATCTGCAGCGGCTTCAGACGCGTCGTCCTCAGAATCCACCTCTGCAATCCGTGAAACTCTGTTCAGAGGCGGAAGAGAACCACTAAAGTCAGCAGCCTCTCGAGGAGTGCTGACTGCCACTCCGACTTCCGAAGCTGAGGGAGCAGCAGTCGTGTTTGGGTTCGGCTTGCTCAAGCGGTTACGGGTACGACCATTCCTGGGTTCTTCCGTTGTGTGTCCTGGACCTAACCTGCGACCGAGCGTTGGCGGTCCGATATCCGGTAGCCTGGACGGACTCTGCGCGCGCGAGGTTGATCGACTTTGTTGTCTACTATGCATCGCGGTAGACAATGCGCTTGAGGGGCCGCTACCTTTCCGATACCAGAAGCGTAAGGGCCCGCCAGCGTCAGCGGGTGGTGTGATACTCCCATCAGAAGCAGAGCTTCGAGGAATCTTGAGTCCATGCTTGAGTGTCTGTTGTTGATTGAGTCTGATTACGTTATCCTGCAATACTGCGAGGGTCTCTTTCCACTGAACAACCGGATAACGCTGCATCGCCGATCGTGCTCTCATCTTCCTCCTCTGCTCAGGTTTAGCCGCCAGAGCATCTTTGATAGCCATTTTGAACTGTCGAATCAGATGGCTTGTTGTGGTCGATTCAATGGTGAACCACCATCCGGGCATAGATCCAAAACCACCAACTCGAGCGCCGATGCAGAGCGCACCTTTGCGCCCAAATTCGACCGCGACCAAGCCGAAGGGCTCGTCACGCGAAGGCATCAAGCCGAACTCGACTCCGCTATGGAAGAATGGCGGCAATGCGACGAATTCGGGGCGTGAGTAGACCCTGCGAGGGTACTTCTCCATCATCTTCTCAAGCTTCAAGGCTGCGAAGCGACCGTATATGTCAATGACAGGGCCGACACATATTAATTGTGCCTTGGGATTTTGTTCAAGGATGGCAGGAAAGACGTCTGCGATGATGTCGATGCCTTTCTGGATACTCCAGCGTCCCACAAAGGCGAATAACTCAGCATCTGGATCGAGTTCTAGACCAGCCCATTCCTGGACGTGGCATCTCATATTGCCCCTTTGTGCCTCGGCTTCTTCGTCGATTGAGATGGCTTTGGGTGGGGCTTTCTTATCCCATTCTTCGAGATCACTAGGATCTGGATTCGGTAGGCCGCCGACCTTGGTCAAGCCCCATAGAATTGGGTAACCTTCGTAAGTCAGCCTCTCTGTTCAGCCGTATTGCTTGCAAAAAGCTCTCGCAATCTAGCCAGACTTCCAATATGGCACGTAGCGTATGGCTGTCGGCCGCAGGCAGAACAGAACTTACGTGCGAATGATCGTTTGCCATACTTCTCACTTACTCCCACCGCACCATAGCCTTTCTGCCAGGTCCGTAGATAACTCGCTCCCGCATGAAGGAGGTTGAACACTTCACCGAATTGTACGTATTTGCGCACGATGTCAGGGTCTAGGTTGTAAGCTCGGCAGACTTCATCTCTTTCAGCCGGTGTTCGCATAGCCCAAAGCCCTGTAAAGTTATCAGAATCTGTCCTCAGTATCTTGCCTGCACGCACGAGGTTCGTAAGGAAGCATAGGAGGTGAAACTTAAGAGCGTCGCGCATATGTCGGCGGCTTTGGAAACGATCACAGTCGAACGTACCTTGGAATTCGGCGTTGTGCAGACTCAGACAACAAGGAATTGTTCTTGGCAATAGATGCAGAGGAGCCACTGCCCCGTGGTAGTCGTTGATGTGGTACAAGTCGATAGGAAAACGTCTCATAGTCTCCGCGATACAAGAGTTCCTTGGCATCCGTTTAAGCAGGTTTTCGAACGGTGGGGATGATCGACTTACCAAGCTGAATAGTAGATGGCCGACTCCATGTCATCCATTCGGCCTAGGATATCGAAAATTAGCTTATCATTCAGTCTACGGACATAAATGACTCAAAACGTATTCAAGCACTGCAAGGCTTTTTTCGTGATTGATACAAAATAGAGTTGTTGACGTTGGAATATTTTGATACTTACGGGGGTAGGGCTCCTTCGCAGTCTGCTGGCGGAAAATCTCTGCATCCAATAAGACGTACGTAATATTCGGACGAACGTGGTGATACTGGTAGCAATGATGTAAGTTTCAGCCTTAATTGCGAGGAGAACATTCCCACCTGAACTGCAATGGTATACTCAACATCGAGGATCGTGACGATCATGGGCTTCGCATGTTGATCGATCGGATAGTCGATCCCTCCGACACAAGGAACGACCCAGACAAGGTCAAGATGTTGCAGATGTTTGCTCATCAGTTGAGCCATAACCCCAAGTCCACCTATCTTGATCTTGATCGCCCAATCTTCGATGTCGTACTCCATAGTAGCTATGAGCACCGTACGACGAGATTGGCGTTGTGCAAGCGTAGTGACTTGGGACGCATTGGCATTGCCTGGCCTCTGCCAAATGGGTTTGCTTTGAAGTTTCGAGACAAAATTTGAGACCTTCTCTGGCACAAAGCGATCGGCATGCCAACTTCGGGCAATGGCCAATGGATGGAAGTCGTGCTTCTCAGTTTGCCCAATGCGGTTAAATTTGACAGCATAGAAAGCATGCCGGTAGGCCCACACTCCAGCGATAGCCGTAAGAATAGGAAGTGCCGCAAGAAGAGCGAAAATGAGGACTTGTGCTGTCCGAGAGCCTGTGGGGACAAGTGAGTATCGCATAGTGGCATCGTTGATAAGTATGCGATATGCCAGATGGGGAGATGGCGGAAATTCTTTATCAAGCCAAATAACGTTCTTTAGCAGTGATACTGGCGAAATTAGATCGAGTACAGTATCGTTATCGACGTCGCCGAATGCGCGTGTGAGATCCGGTTCTCCCGCTGGCGTTACTCCCCAGACATTGGCTTGGAATTCACTTGGCAAATCGTCCCTATTTGTATCTCAAGTATCAGCATGGTTTTCTCACGATGCATGATCAACAGCAAGGGGGACTCACATGAGGTCGTACTGCCAGACACCGTCTTGATTTTGCTCAAACGAACTGTACAGGCCAGAATCGTAGCCATACTCGTTGAATGAGCCGTGTACAAACATGTGTGGGTATCTTCGCTCATGCTTGCGGTGCTCAAGGTCGCCTTGCTGCACATGATCGCTACTGCCTATCATCTTTCCCCAGTATTGTACCATGACGTGAGTACCTGGCCATCTCTGAACTTTGGTGCCGCTCCAATTCTGCTTCGTTATTGTGGAATTCGCGCCGGTGTATGTCTCCCAGTCGCTCCAGCTGGAGCCCCAGTTTGTCCTAAGGAAGCTTCTAGTCAGCCTCTCTGTAAAGGGAAGAGAGAAGAGGCTGGGATATACTCACGAGTAGCGGAACATGTCAGCACCAGCCGCCTGGTGGGAGATGTACAAGCTACCGTTGCTGTTTTTGTGGAGGAGAGAATCTGAATAATTCCCGGTCCTTGGGAAAACAATTGGATTGCTACGCTGCCCGATGCGGAGAAGAAAATGATCGATGGACTAAAAACCATTTAGTTCTGCAGTTGCAATTGTATTCGAAAACAGACTACTTACATTCGTAGACGCGTTACCTGCTTGGTTAGTAACATTGGAGACGGTGATAGAGTGTACACCATCCGAGACATTGACGAGGTTCGCCTTGAGTACCCACTTGGAAGGAATTTGCCCGGTAATAGGACCTGTATATCGAGAGACAATCGCTTCCGGATCGAAGGTCATCTTACAATTCACCGAGGCATTATCCAACGATGGCTTTGAGCCGTCGGCCGTTGTAGAATCGATGGTGATCAGATTCTGTACATTTTCGCAATTCATTTCTTGCGAGAAATGCAGTTCAATTGGAACGGTGTCTTGTTTGTTACTCGAGGAGTCTGATACGAGACGATAATCATGTCCCGGGCTGAATTTGGTGATCATAGGCGAGGGTTCCAACCATTTACCTATGGGCACGTACGCCTTGTATCCCCATGGAGACATCAGAAGGGAATTAAGGCAGCCGTTGTTCTTGGTTGAGTTGTCCAATTCTGACATCACACGGTCAGCGGTTGTATTTGACGTGCCAGTTTCAAATCTGCGCTTTTTCGCTTGCTAGATGTTCTATGATCAGGGTAGCAGAAACTCACCAAGCTTTTGCGGGGATGAGATGAGTGTTACTTCATCGTACGGATATAGCAGATTTTTGACAGTAGTGCCTTGGTCGAAAGGAGCAATCAGAGCCGATTTATTGTCGTTACAATCGAAGCCAAATGTCTTGTTATACCCGATATTGCTGTAGAGTAACCATACACTTTGATTTCCCTGTCCTTGACCAGTGAAATCTTGGAGCCCTACAGTAAACGTGTCAGTGCTGAATCATGCTTATCATGAACACCAGAAAAAGGGAAAAACGCACCAGGCCAGCGGCTACGTAGTACACTCCATAATCCCGTTTCAGTCGGGACCCCCTGTGAAAAGGGAGGATATATTGAATATGTCTGCTTGGAGAGAGTTTTAACGTAGAAACCATCATTGAGAGTGGGATAACGTGAACGCATTTCAAACATGGTCTTCATGATATTCCGGATCGGATGCGACGGATCACGGTGATCAAGAATATTCCAGTCATCGGTGCAGCCCTTGTCATATGTTCCTGGTGGCCACTACATAGCCCCGAAGTTAGCATTTGTGATCGACGCATGTAGGGTAGAAGTAAATGTGAAAAGATGACCTACAGGCGCTATCTTTGCGTTACCGACAGTATAACAGCCGTGGTCTTGCCAAGCAGTCGCACTCGACATCGATTGTCTTCCGAATACGTAGTTGTTTGCAGTATTGTCTAGGACATAGAACGCTTGCTCCTCTCCCCACTCTAGCATGGGTATACCTGGAAGCAGCAACGTAGTGATGAAATTTGCCAAATTTTGTTTCATGGTGCCGTTGTCTATAGTTGGCCATCTAAAGACATCCCTATTGCCGGAAGATCATCAGGATTGCTCCCCAAGAATGTATACTTGGCGATGAAGTGTGCCTATAGAGATTGCGGCGATCCTTCACGGTGGTATTCCAGGAGCACTCACTGATTCTGCGCACCATACATATGTCTGGGATCGAAGACGCCTGTGTTCGCATTTATGAGATCGTTTCTAGAGAGATCTCCAAATTAGCATCTTCCCTAGAACGGTGATCCAGAGACGAAGCTCGAAACTTATAGTCTGTTCGAAATATATATTAGAAGCTTCAAGCTTACGTTTTGATGAAATCGTTCCACGCATCGACCTATCCTACGTAAGCTTCATCGCGAATACACACGATTAAGCAAATCGACTCACGAAATCGACTGGTGTGTCACCAGTGGCGCCCTTGTCACCAGTATTACCTGCTACATATCAACATCATGTTTGTCATTGAGCCGCACGGTATCACCATACCCAAGAATTTGGTCAATGCTCGATATGTACTGTAATGAAAGCATGCTGCATCGAATGCCTGTTTGCCTTCGCCCCGGATGAAAAGCGAGCTATCAGAAGTATTGGTAGTCACCCGAATAGCTTTGTCGGTATCATTGACCGCCATCTGAGGCTCTTTGCCTCTTCCAAGGTACACAGCACCAAATGCATTACCTTGAAACTTCTTGTCAGCGTGCTGCCTTCATGAGGTGTTGGACAGACGCTCACCAGAGACTATCTCTCCAGGTATGAAGAAGTTGTTTTTACCAAATGATCCAGCACACCGACGTACGTAGTCTGCGAATTCACCCTGTGCATCAACTGTAATCTGCTGTCCCTTATCCATACGAAATCCATCGATGTCCAGCATAGCGATCTGTAAACAGGAGAAATGTTGGATCCGTGCCCTGACGGAGGGTTTCCATTCCCGCAAGCGATCTTGGACTGACGCAAACTTCGATATCTGGCGTTGCCATTCCGGGTAGTTGTCGAAAGCCGCAATATCGCCATACTGGTCGAAATCGCTGTCACGACAGCTTTTGAAGTTTTCCGTGCCGTTGTTGACTACCAGCTCTCCGTCTACGATGGGTCAGCCATTGCTTAGATCGCGAGGATAAGGTCTGCCGAGGATGGCCGCTTACAATCATTCCAGAATCGCGGATACTCGCACTTATCTAGTTCGGTATTATTAATATCGAAGTCGTGGTATCTTCGACTAGTCTTCCATAGCGCGTTGTGTTCCGTAAACGAGAGCGGTGTAGAAACATTCAGATATCCTTCGAAGCCAATCAAATCGCCCAAGGTTGCCATGGTGTTATCGAGAACGACGTACATTCCACGATCGTGCATCGCTGCAATGCATTGTCGCCATGCATCGATGACACCAAAGTGCGGGTCCAATAAGGTGAGGTCCAGTGGGCTGAAGGCGTCTGCGGCCCAAGGCATATTGATGAGTGGGCTGCCAGCAAGGTATATACCCTTTATGCCCATTCCCGCCAGGTAATCTAAGGTATCCAGTAGACCTGCGATATCGCCGCCGTGTCGTAACTGGGTACCAGCTGAGAGTGGGCATCAGTCTCTTTCCTAAGAATGAGTCCGGAACGGACTCATACATACTAAGATCATGTTCCCACGCAGTGCCATTTGCATCGTCATTTGTAGGGTCGCCATTGATGAATCTATCGAGCATGAGAGTGTAGAAGGGAAACCGCCAATTGACCGGCGAAGGTTGGAAAGCTGCGGTACCGTCAGTCGATGTCTTCGTGCTTGATGGACCGCTGTTGCGACTTACTGTGATTCGGCCATTGACCGTAATAGGCGAGAGGATCAGTGGCAGACTGATTCTGGTTCAGGTTCCAGCTCACCTGCGCGGGATCATATCTTAAAGGAGAAGCGAAGGGAATTAAAGATACAAACGAAGCGACGAAGGAAATGCACAACATATTGCTGTTAGAGGAATAGCAAGTTGACCACAGCAGCGTCAATGAGTGCCTAGAGAGATAGAAAAGAAGAGATGCGGAAAACAAGTGACATAGCAAAGCATTTCGAGGACACTCTGGGACCGAGATTGCACAGAGGACTTTGTCTGGAATTTCCTAGCTTCAAAGAATATCTTCACCAATAGCACCGCGCGAGACACAAGTCTAGTGTTCTTCGAGCACCAACAAAGCAAAAGAGATGGTGACATCAAAAGAAAACTATCAATAGGAACCAACGAAAACCGGGGACGAATAGCATACAAACGGCATCGAGAGACGCAGAAGCGCTGTCAAGCCTTAAGATTGATATCCACTAAACCCAATGCAAAACCCCACCCACGAAGATCCTGATCGGTACGTATCTGTATCGTGGCGACAGCATTGCTCCCAGAAGTGTGCGGACAGACTCTTGTCGTCTGGGCAGGCGAATCAATAAGGATCAAGGGTAAGGTATGGAAAGGATATAGCATCGTTACCTTACTCGCCGAGAATCCAGGGCTAAGTCTCTAGATTCTGCAAGCTAATGATCCCGCAAGATATTTCTAATCTCAATGTAGCCGAAAAGGTGAGTATGGTTGTCAAGGGTGGCTAATGCGGATCTAACGTTGTCTGTGATCCATAGTAGGGACGCCGCTGAGTGGTCAGTAAACGCGCCAGCAGTAGCCCCTGCAATAAGGTAGGCGGTCTCTTTTGGGAGGACATCTTGACAGCGGCTCAAGTGCCAAAGGCTAACTGATCGGCGAAGCAATCCAATCGAGCGACAAACCTGGAGCGGACTCGAATGCATGTTGGAGATTGATCGTCGGACACTAAAGGTTCGTGCGGAACAACAAACGCACTGCTTTTCGCTCGAGGTCTGCACACGAGGGAAGAAAACCCTATTTCTAGGAACATTGTCGTCATGAGTACGCCCCGTACCGTAGCTTTCAGCTACCCGGCTAGCTGTCGATGCTTATGCAGGCTGGTAGTTGTTCAACTGCCGCCGCGTTCTAGATTCGAGTCGCTACGTCTCAGATTGCCTGTATTGCAGGGATGAAACTCATCGGAACTCTGCCAGAAGCTGTAGAGTTTAACGGTATTCCCCGTGCGTCAGCAGCAAAATGTCGAGAGAGCTGAGCGCATGGACTCATTACCTTTGTGTGAGTCCGGATGCTCGTGTTCTGACAATACGGGTATTTGATACCCCTGTCATGTCCAGCTTCTATTCCGAGACGGACATTCTCTCCAGTTGCACGATGCAGCAAGATGATACCAATTGAGGTGAAGTTGATCGACGGAGAACTTTATCCGCGCCGGTGTCTTTGGTTATCGCAAGAGGCCTGTCTAATTTTGGGGGGATCGGCAGCCAGATCGTCATTCCCGCGTGGCACCCGTTAGCCCGGTCCCGTCTCGGCCAAACGTCGAGGTCTGCCATCCATATCTAAGGTAGTGTCTTATTAGACAGGCTACTTTGGTCCCGGTATACGATTTTAAACCTCGGGGAGAGAGATACATTTCTTCGATCTTCTTACTCCTCTGATCATACTCTTCTGTTTTGATGCTCGACTTCCGCTCCGAAGCCTCCTAGAAATTTAAGTGTGTACCAGCATGATAGCACTTCAACGTAATGCTTAACTATAGACCTACGACCAGCCTTTATCGAGCTATCGCTCAAGTCTTGGTGTACGGATCTTCCTATCGAGACACGACAACCCATAACGCGCTCAAGAGCTGCTGACGCGAAGCTGATCGATCGCCAATAATGGATCGTTAAGAGCTTGATGACTCTATCGATCGCGACAATAGTACCACATATGGCCATGACTTTCTTGAATACTCACCCAGATGGCGCTGTTCCGAAGCGTGCCTCTCTTTGCATACCTGTATTCCTTTACTGTCCATATCGCCGTTCTTTGTTCACGGGCAAGTTCTCTGAGGCTTTACCGCACTCGAGCTAGAACAATGACCTTACAGGAGTCCCGACCTTGGACAAAGGCATTCTCGCCAACTTTACCGCCCCTATATAGCTTGACAAAGCTCTGGATTCGATCTCTACGACACGTCTTGTGACTGGCCCTGCATCCTCACAGTCGCCGTCTCTACCCGGGTGCCCACGCAACCCCAGTGCTCGTAGGCTCACTGCACTGCTCTTTCTTCTGGATTTGGTTCATCTGAAACTTTGATCTCTCGTTTGGTGCGGAGGTCCTTCCGGTGACTTATTACGCAGAGTGATTGAGTATTCCCCTCATCATGCTGCATCGTCGCCTCATGACAGTATGTTCAAAGATCCAGCACGACCGCCCGTATTTGCGTCTAGAAGTGCTAGTACCCTTGGTTGTCATCAGCGCCGTAGTGTTTCTGGGAATTTGTGTGTACGTTGGTCTTCGAATCCGCAAGGCAACCCAGCACAGACGGGACAAACAACGTGATGTCGAGCTTTGCGGGCAGAGCTGGTGTATGAACCCGCCTTTGGAGGTGGCAGGAGACGTGCAAAAGGTAGTGACTAACGACGAAAGAAAAGCAGTCAATTAGACGAGGTCTAGGACTAGACCGATCAGGTGTGTATGAATAGGCACGGGGTAGAATATACAGTTTCAAGATCTGCCAAAGATGCTGCGAATGTCGTAGTCTTGCTAATAGAGTGATCAAGCTGCTCTAATCCAACCTCTCTTCCTCACCTTCACCGAACTCTAACGTTAATTGCGCTAAAATGGGTTAATGACGCTCGGCCGGGGGGCTTCGCTACTATCGGTGTCTTTCATCTCTTAACCTCATTGTTTGACTAGCACTAGAGCCATCTTGCCTTTTTGATTACGTTGAAAGCCATTGTTCCCACTTGTTGAACAAAGAGTTGCGCACAGCACAGAATACCCCTTCTAACAATGACATTGATATAAGACTGGTGTACAGTAGTCAGCCCACGGTAGATCAACCCGCTTGATTCTGCGAGAATTGGCGTACCTGAACGCTTCGAAGACTAATCTTCGATCTGCTCACCTGCGCCATTCTCGGTCATCTTAATCGGTGCAAAGGTTCTTCGGCCGGTCGAAGAAGCCGTTGAGGATCTCTAGCTGGTTCCGGTAACCAGCAGAACACAGAATGGATTCGGGGATCGTTCGAACGAGTTCTATCTCTAGCAGGAACAGGGATCGCGCAGCAGCTCGCCGCGAGGTTCAGGAAGAGCTTAACCTTGCCCACATGAGAGGAGTTATGAAGAGCGTCCGACATACAGCACGCGAACAAGGGTCGGGAAAATCGCGAGTGGTCTTGAAAGAACATACTCCATCTTCGCCGTCACACAGCAGTAAGGCCGTACTGCGGATCGAGACAAAGTTCCACAAGGTTTGCCCCGATTACTACAAGCTGGGACCTTCCATTACGGAGAAGAAGCATGGTCGCGTGAGTACTCCTGTTAGAGGAGAGGATGCTGATCGACGCCAGAATGCCGAAGAAAGACGCCATAGCCAGAGGAGCAAAATATCCCTTTCTGAAGATATTAATCTCTTCAAAGCTATTGAAGAGCAGACAAAAGAAACACCAGCACTTAGGCGTCAGAAGCCCACGTTACAACTTCGAGCAGACTTCGCCACCACCCCAGAGTACCCCCCGATGGACCCTCAAGCCCCAAAGAACAAGCATTTGGGCTTAAGTCGTGCGAGTAAGGGAGATACTGATCGACGCCAGACTGCCCAGCCAAGAAGCTATAGCCAGAGGATCAAGGATCCGCAGCCCAAAGATACCAGTATCTCTCCAGCTGTTGAGGAGCGATCAAAAGAGTCACCAGCACCTATGCGCCAGAGACCTACATTGCAAACTCGAACAGACCCCACTAGCGCTGAACATTTCGCTCAATCTGACTATCGGCAGACTAATCCATATGCTTCGCAGAACGAGCAGCGTCGCGTAAGTGCTCCTATCATCAAGAAAGATATTAATCAATGCCAGATTATGGAGATCATTTCTCTCTATGAAGAGGTGAGGGAAGAGAAGAAGGAAATAGGTTTTCCGCCGCCCATACCGCCGAAGTCTGAGAGAAGAGGAAAGGAGCAAAGGCGTGTTGCAAGTGGGCATAGTGGTACTGATGTGGCTTTCATACCAGCTACTGACAAGCAGGCAGAAATAACATCAGCACCGAAGCGCCACAAGCCCACACTGCGCATACGAACAGACCTAGACAGCGCCAGCCATCTTGATCACTCAGCTCCTGAGACATGGGCCAGTCAGCAAATACTCGATTACCTACAGATGAATCCTTTGGCTCTGGAGAATGAACACCAAGGTACAAGCTCTCCTGTCGACAAGAAGTCTACAGACCGTTGCCAGGATTATAAACAAGACCGTAGTGGCGAAACAAGCCAGAGGCCTCGACTTGTGGATATTGTTCGCCAAGGTCTTGCAGAAAGCGAAGCAGGGTCACCAACTCTCAACCCATCTAGATCAGCTTCCCTGTACGGAGACTATAGCTGCATCTATGAGGAGTACTCGGACTGATCGGCCGAGGAAGTATCGTGGTATGGGTTTTGAGCTTCATCGTATCTGACTCGTTTTCTTTGTAGAATGTTGGCTTTTGCAGGACTTACCTAGTGTTAAAAATGAATGTTCTTCTTGTTCAACGATACATGCTTATGACTCCGTGGTAGCGCGATTAGTCTTAGTATGAATGCTGGTGAGTGTTGTATGTCCTTAATAGTATTCCGTCCACCATGGTTTGGTCCCCCTTGGGAAAGTGTATTGACAGTTTTACGACGGCCTAAACAAAACTCATCGATAGTATGGCAATAGTTCTAAGCAATTGTCTTGCTCGATCAAGCCATCCAAGAAACCAGTCTGGTGAAGGCTTTCGGTATATAGAGAGCTCGAAAGACGCTGGAGGAGTGTACCATGCCACAGGATGAACTATTTGCGAGCCTACTCCGCCCGCATGTAGGAAGCTTTGCTGGTGGAGGATGTGATGCCTAAAGTACATGCTCTTTCTGGATCTCTTAGTGATAGTGACGGGCAGTCAAACCGAAGTCCTGGCTTTAAGAGGATTAGGATTGATAAGATCGATAAGACTGATAAGATTAGAACCACAGCTTCAAGCAGCGTCTTTTTCGGCAACGAATTGATCATCCAGGGCTCAATGGGCTGAAACCCAGACTTACTACTACGATGGCAGAGCTTGCTGATAGTCCAGGTCTGCCACGGTGGCTGTCCGTCACCGGGCAACCTCTGGGATCAAGTCTCGATGCAAGCTTCGAAGGTCTGTCGCGATCCTCGCCACCATCCCGTCCACACGCATGCTGATAGTGCTGCAGGTCAATGCTTATCAGTGAATGCTTTTGAGAAACTGAATCAGCTTGGCGAAGGAAGTAGGTTTGGACTCGGTTTCGAACCTCAATAAATATCATCTAAAGGTCGCATACAGCTTACGGCGTTGTTTTTCGAGCCCGAGCGAAAGAGACCTCCAAAATTGTAGCCCTCAAACAAGTGCGCATGACGCCTGAAGAGCGCCAGAATGGCGTACCAATCACGGCCCTACGAGAGATCTCCATACTCCGATACCTACGGCATAGTAATGTTATCGGCGTATTTGATGTGGCTGTTGGAGGAATGCTCATGGATGAGGTCTACATGGTCATGGAGTATGCAGAACAGGTTGGTAGCCCAATACCAAGGGCTTACCCCTCAGGCCCTCAAGAGTAATGGCGCACCTGGCTGGCTTATTTTCCTTCCGCCTCGAAGCGGAGGGAGTGCCGGTTGCTTCGGGCTTGTAGGATTTGGCAAATCTTCTTGATGAGCTGCAGGTCAGATTTACACTAAGCCAAGGTTCGTCCAGTGATTAAGAGTGAATTAAAGCTCGAATACTAAGATTACACGTAGCGAAATGTCTGTTCCGACAGTTGCTGGAAGGCGTCGAGTATCTTCACAGGAACGATATTATACACCGGTAAGCCGATTCCTCCACCTCTCAGTACACGAGCTAATTTCGTGGTAAAGAGACATCAAGATGCAAAATCTACTCCTGACCGCCAAGGGCGAGCTCAAACTTGGTACGCACTTTGGTAGGACTTGCTACTTATTCTGACATACTTGATGCAGCCGACTTCGGCATGGCTCGAGCCTACAGCCCTCGACCTTTGACTCCAGGGGTAGTTACTGTCTGGTATCGTAGCCCCAAGCTTCTTCTAGGGACCAAGAATTATGGCCCCGCGGTCGATATGTGGTCTGCCGGACTTGTTCTCGCAGAGCTTCTCCTGAGCACGCCATACCTCACCGGTGAAACAACAATTGAACAGCTCTCTCTCATTCTCAAGCTCCTTGGATCTCCAACAGGAGACGACCTTGCAGCGTTCTCGGCAATGGGTTGCCCTGAGCTCATCAAGTGGCGGAGGGAGTCGTTAAATATGGGTCGGGTCGACAACATCGAGCGCAGATTCCTAAATGAGATATCCCCCGAAACTGTGACTATGCTCAAGGGGTGCCTCAGATGGAATCCCCAAGCCCGTTTCACTGCAACAGAGGCACTCGCGAAGAGCAGGAGCAAACACGCTGCAACGGCCGAGAGATGGTGGAAAGAGAGTCCACGGGCGATTGGGAAAGAGCTTCTGCCCACATTTCCTGGTAAGGAGCTTCTAAACACCCTTCAATCTTTTTTAGACGTTCAAAAAGCTTGAGAATGCCTGAAAGAGCTATCCTTTAGCTTCAAGGGGAAGAGCTGACACCGAAATCTACTTAGAAGTTCGCAATGGAGCAGCGTTTCCAAGCCTAGAGAATCGCAGCAGAGTGAAGCAGGCAAAGGTTGGCGTAGGCTCGATAATTGGGGCAAAGGATGCTTCAAGTAATTATGTGTTTGATTTCGATGATGGCACCCGCAGGCCTGCAAAGAGACCTCGTGCAAGATAGAAAATCACAACGAACGGAGAACCAGCACTCCCAACAGTCAAAGCGTTCTTTCCCTTGCGGCATGGTCAGGAAAACATTCGAAGCGTCAGCCTGGCAAATCGTGATCTCATCACGGAGGGTATGAGTTTGGTACAGTCCTACGATGCGGACAGTACTCCGTACATGTACTAGTGATCTGTCTGCGGCGGTGTCATCATGCAAGCCACGGAGGATCTCTCTGCAGGCTGACCGCTCTTAAGAAGGACTGCTCAACAAGCGATACCAATCAGTATTTTAGGTAGCTTGGAGCTTGGCGTTTGTGGCTCTTTGCTCTGCATGAAGCCGTTGCACGTTGCTCGAGTGCCTGCCAATAGCATCACTGCACCGAATGCTCCCATAACCCATACCTGCATCCGACTACTTTATAGTCAAGTTCACCGTCCGCTCGATAGGTGTGATCTCTTTACCCGTGCGTAATCCTCCTTAAACTGGGTGTTGCACCCGGGTTGACATGCCCCGGGCGAGACGGTCACGGATCGTTTGGGCGGGGCGGCACGCGTGATCCAATCCTACCTTACCTCCCACTCTCCCACGCCACACTCTCGCGTACCAACTAAGTACGGAGTATGAAGCTATGAGCACGAGCTAGTAGCTCTCTATTCTCCGGACTCGAATACTTGAGGAAGTACATCTGTGCGTACAGGTTACCTACTGCGAGTAACGGCCGGGATTCTGCTTTTTACGATCTTCATACAACCGGGAGAAGATGACCCGGAAAGCCGTATATGTTACCACTTTGGTGGCTTTTCTTGCTGGTGAGCTCTACGGTTCACCTTGCGGTAGGACGATACTGATAAGCCTTGAATAGCTGCTGCTATGAGTCTAGCGAGCATCATAATACCGCGGTGGATCAGCTGGGATAATGAGACTGTATGTTATGCCCTACATTTACGACAGAGGCTCTGCCGTGCATGTTGAGCTTTCTGCTGACGCCCCATACTGCCGTAGATCAGCGGCGAGCGGATACATTACACCTACGGTCTACACCGGCGATGCAGCTCCATTGATGGCAGATGCGACTACTTTCCTCAGCAAGAAGACTGCCACCATGATCGGTACTTCTGCTCGATGTGGCGCTCAGTCGGCTTCTTGATGTCATTTGCCATTGTCATTGAAGGCATGACGCTTATTGCGTATCTCGTCATACTGGCTGGCGGAGTCCAGAAACGGGCAACAGGCTGGAAGATACTGAGTGGCATGCTCTTGCTAGTCGGAGCCGTGCAGCTTACTAGCATGAGTCTCATGGTTAGTCCTCGAAAGCCTCATCCAAAGGCTTCGCGGTCCTCTGTGGGGTATGAGCATGAAACGCTGACACCAACTCGCAGGCGTTCCTGTACGATAATGACGATCGCTTCTATCCTGGTTGGAAATTGGATGACTCGTGGATCATGTGCACCATCAGCGGCAGTGTTATGGTGCTTATAGCAAGTATAATCATTGCTTCAGCATTTACTCTGCCATCGGAAGGGGGCTACGAATTAATACCGAACTACGAGGAAGAGGAATAGCAACCGATCACGGCTTAGGTACATTTCATGAAGACTTCACGCTAGACGAGAGACGCCACGCGAAACGCTTCGTACTGGACCCGTCTGGAAGGGCACACCTCCGCCCGGTTTGTTGCAAGCTTCGACGGCCACTGGCGAACAATATCTTGCAAGACCTGGGATTCTATGGGAGCAGAGTGGCTATAACGGGCTACGTATGGCTCAATGTCTTCGTATCTCTACGATTGCTGGTGGTAAGTTCTTTATCTGCAGGGGTTCGCGAAGCTTTTAGATGGGCGGAATGTTCCACGAATCCACAGTTGAAAATACGTAAATACAGAAGGTCCACGTTATATCTTAATCAATTTACATGGCCGGGAATAATCAATATCAGAAACATGTCCTTCTCATGTCTCATATAATCTTGAAAATCCTCCTTTTGGTGGCTGCAGCCAATTCCTTTCATCGTATACCTCCTCCCCCTCAATAACATGAAACGTATATATAAATCTACTCTTCCCACTCTCATTCTTCTCACTCTTATGCAACAGGTTCCCATGGATAAGTACCAACGTACCCGCCTTCACCTCTCCCAACTCATACTCCTCCTCTCCCTCCCCATCCTTATCCCCACTTCCCCCCTTCTCCATCCCCCTCGGCCACCTCCTACCCTCCACCTCCACGAACTCCGTCCCCGTCCCACCCCCCTTCCTCACAAACCTCTCCCTCACCGGCGCCCGCCTATGACTCCCCCTCGCAAAACTCAAACACCCATTCCCCACCGTCGCATCCTCCAACGCAACCCAAAACCCCACCGCACTCGGCGGGTTCGTGTACAAGAACGTGCTATCCTGATGCGGCGGCACCCGACCGCCAATCTCCGGCTGCTTGCAAATGACCATACTCTGCAACACTCTCGGATCACGGAAGCCGAGATGTTTCGCTATACTGGTGTGTAAAGGCGTGAAGGTAGCGGAGCGGAAGGGCGGGGAGAGGGCGTGCAGGTAGTGGCCTATCTTGTTGATGGCGCGTTCCTTGGGTTTGGAGAGTCGGCGCTTAGGGTTGGGGTCTGAGGCTGTGGGTGGAGGGGTGGAGAAGGCGTCTTCTTCGAAGAAGAAACGGATCTTGTCGCCGGAGGTGAGGAAGTAGCTGTCGCCGACGTGAGCTGTGGAGTCGCCGGTCGAGAAGGTGGTTAGGGGGTGGGTTTCTAGGGGGAAAGAGGTGAGTAGGTAGTGGGTTTCGGCGAGGAGGGCGGATACGGTGGAGGGGGAGAGGGCGGATGGGAGGATGAGGTAGCCGTCGCGGTGGAAGGTGGAGAGTTGGGTGGGGGTTAGCGAGGTGGGAGGGGTGGAAGGAGGAGGGGATGTACATGAGGGCGCCATCTTGATGTTGGCAGCTTGAACTACTAAAGCAGAAATCCTTTCTTAGTACAATGTCTCCTCCCAGATCGGATCAGACGAAACGTGAGGACCGAGATGAGAGTCACGTGCTGATAAGAGTACGATCTGCAACTAGAGTACGACATGACCCGCCCAATGTCTTTGTGAACCTCGGTTTGTGACGGAAAGAACCCGCATGTGTCGACATAAATGCTGGTCATGGGAAGTGTCGATCGAGAGATGATATCGATTTCTCATTTTGTCATGGCCTCTTACTCGCAGCTCAATCCCAACGGTTCTGGAAGTGCACGACCACTCAGGACTCTGCCCGTCGCAGGACGCACGTTTTGCGGCAATGGAGCACCATAAAGAACTTGAGATGGGAAGGGGGAAACTAGAGACGCCTGACTCGAGCGGCGAGACTGTGAATGATCTTTCTCTCCGCAATGTCGAAGCGGTCGACATCCGCGTCAGAGACTTGGGTGTCAGCATTAATGTCTCTCCCAGCAGCTTTACGGCTTTCAAGGCTCGCCTCAGCGGACGGAATGGACAGGAGAAGATACTCAAGCACATACTCAAGGATGTTGATGCCGATATGCCCAGTGGCAGCCTTACAGCCATCATTGGCAGTTCTGGGAGTGGCAAGACATCCATGCTCAATGCACTATCCCACAGGTTGAAAGGTGCTAGGCTCGGCACAGCGGGTACCATACTCTACAATGGCAATCCTAAGCTGTCGAGCGTTCGAAGTGCCTATGTTATGCAGCAAGACGTCCTACTGTCGACTCTGACCGTGCGCGAGACACTAGCCTATGCTGCGGAGCTACGACTACCCCCTCCCACGACAGCCGCCGAGAGGCATCAGATTGTTGAGGACGTTATCCTAGAACTTGGTCTCAAAGAGTGTGCTAACACCAGGATCGGGAACAACATTCACAAAGGATGCTCGGGTGGCGAAAAGAGAAGGACAAGCTTGGGGGTCCAGATGCTTTCGAATCCCTCCGTACTTTTCCTAGATGAAGTGACAACCGGTCTCGATGCAACGAGTGCTTTTCAGTTGATCAGAACGCTCAAGATGCTTTCGAGCAAAGGACGGACCGTAATTGTCACCATACACCAGCCCAGATCGGAGATATGGGGGCTTTTCGATCACCTGATTCTCCTCAGCCGCGGTTCACCTATATATAGTGGGCCAGCAGCTGAGTGCCTAGATTGCTTCGCTCGTCAAGGTCACAATCTTCCTGCTTTCGTCAATCCGGCCGAGTTCCTGATCGATCTTGCGGCTGTGGATACCCGCACTGAAGAGTCTGAAATCCGGTCAATTGCTCGTGTCGAAGCCTTAAAGCAAATATGGAAAATCACTTCACTCGAGCGGATGTCTAAGACGTATGAAGATAAACGGCCCAGCAATGGAGTACCCATAATAAGTCACGCTTACGCAGGCAAGCACTCGGCAGCCGTTGGCCGACAGATTAAAGTCCTGACTGCCCGAACATTCAAGATGACATATCGAGATCCCATGGGTATGGCTGGTAGTCTTCTCGAAGCTATTACTATGGGAGTCATCATGGGGTTAATCTTCCTTCAGCTGGATGGCAGTCTAGCAGGTATTCGAAGCCGGGAAGGAGCGTTATATACTGCCGCTGCTCTACAAGGATACCTCATTCTACTATTCGAGACATACCGTCTGACAGTCGATATTGAGCTGTTCGACCGTGAGCGTAGCGAAGGCGTAGTCAGTGTCCCAGCATTTCTGGTCAGTCGTCGGCTCGCCAGGGTTTTCGTCGAAGACATACCCGTACCATTCATCTTCTCAGTCATCTTCTACTTTATGGTTGGATTCCGCGCGGAAGCCAGCCAGTTCTTTACGTTTCTCGCCATCAGCATACTGATGCAGTACATCGCTGTCACGTTTGCCACCACATGCGTTTCCGTGTCACGACATTTCGCAGGCGCTTCGCTGATTGCCAATATGGGCTATACGATACAGTCTCTAGGTTGTGGTTATTTTGTGCAGTCGAACCAAATACCAGTTTACGTACGTTGGCTGAAGTGGTCTGCCTATGTGTTTTACGGCTTCGGTGCTTTGACGGCGAACGAATTTACTGCTCACACCAACGATCCTGCTGGCCGATTATATGACTGTCCTTCACCTGGTGGTACAGCAGATCCAATTTGTGAACAATACACTGGCCGCTTCGTCATGGACTCGTTGGGCTTTCCGCGCAACTGGGTCTGGATACCTATCGTTGCACTAGTCGGGTTCGCCTTTGCCTTCTATATTGGAGCCGGTCTGATACTGCGATTCTGGAAAGTTGAAATGAGCATATCCAAAGCGCAGCATGACGATGGCGATCGGTCCGCCGGCAAAGAACTCAAGACTCGATCGCGAGACGATATCCGCACCGTCGAAATTACACTGAGTAATTATTCACTGGACATACAGAAGCGTGACGTCTGGTTGCGGAAGTCCACGAAGCTGTCGATCCTTACAACAATTAACACCAAGTTCGAGCCAGGTTTACTCAACGTCATCATGGGTCCTAGCGGTTCCGGTAAAACATCGCTACTGAATACCATGGCACGTCGACTGAAGAGCTCGCTCTTCACGCGGTATCAAGTCAATGGTGACATGCTCCTCAATGGCGCTGTACCCTCGGAGTCTGTTATAAGATCGATATGCGCATACGTCTGCCAAGATGACGACGCCCTTCTTCCCTACCTCACTGTACGAGAGAATCTGCGCTTTGCCGCTGGCCTTCGGCTGCCTGCCCATCTTTCCAAAGCGGAGAAAAATCGACGGGCTGAATCGGTATTGCTCCAAATGGGCCTGCGTGATTGCGCCAATACCTTGGTCGGCGGTGAGCTCGTCAAAGGCATCAGCGGTGGGGAGAAGCGTCGCGTGACAATTGCCATCCAGATACTTACGGATCCAAGGGTTTTACTGCTGGACGAGCCCACGTCTGGGCTTGATGCCTTTACGGCCTCATCGATTATGGATGTGCTTCGAGGTTTGGCTCAAGAAGGTCGGACCTTGATTCTCACCATACATCAGTCACGGTCGGATCTCTTCAAGCACTTTGGTCATGTACTTCTCCTCGCCCGTGGCGGCTTCCCCGTATATGCCGGAGCAGGCTCTCATATGCTGGAGCACTTTGCATCTCTGGGGCATTCCTGCCCACTGGCGACGAATCCAGCTGATTTTGCTCTTGATTTGATCACTGTCGATCTGCAGCAATCCGACCGTGAAGCAGCTAGTCGGGAAAAGGTCCGTTCGTTGATCACTTCCTGGACCGACACCTCCCCACCCATCCATCGCTCAGTGTCTCGCATCGCGACCCCGGCCGAGCTTGGCTCCTTCGTCCGTTCGATGACCCCTTTCCGTATAGCTTTTCCGCTTCTGCTGCATCGAAGCTTCATCAACTTCCGCCGTAATCCTCCATCAATTATTGCCCGGACCACACAGGTCTTAGGCTTTGCTGCTATACTGACCCTGTTCTTTGCACCCTTAAAGTCGGACTATATCAGCATTCAAAGTCGACTTGGCTTTGTGCAAGAATTTGCCGCTCTTTATTTCGTGGGCATGCTTCAGAATGTGGCCGTCTATCCTGACGAGAAGGCCGTCTTCTACCGAGAACACGACGATGGCGCTTACCCCGTCAGCGCCTTCTTCTTGCAGTACACCGTTGCCGAGATACCCTTCGAAATCGTTACATCTCTCATGTTCGCAGTTCTGACGGTCTTGGCTGCTGGACTGCCCAGAACGGTATCAGTCTTCTTCATAGTAGCATTCAATTGCTTCTCCGTCGTCTCCTGCGGTGAGAGCATAGGTATCATGTTCAACACATTAGTCGCACACACCGGCTTTGCAGTCAACCTGACCTCGGTCATACTCTCCATAGCGACCATCATGGGAGGGATCATGTCTCTCAACATCCCTTCATTTCTACAAGCGTTCAACCATCTCTCCCCCATCAAATGGTCGCTCGGAAACCTTGCTCCCTATACGCTCACGGGGATCCGCTTTTCTTGCCCTGACGCTCAGAAGCTTCCGAACGGAGAGTGTCCCATCAGCACTGGAGAGCAAGTATTGAGCCTCTACAACCTGCAAGCAAATGCCGGACTCAATCTCATGGCCTTGGGGCTCTGCGTGGTGGCGTATCGGATGCTCGCGTACGTGCTGCTCGTGGCTCGGAGGACTCGGTGGGATTGGAGGAGCTTCTGGGGAGACAGGAATAAATAAGGCAAGGCACAAAGGCATGAGAGGAGCATTCCAGTATGATGGACTTACGATTTAACGTATCTGTGATATAGAGGATAGAGGCATATAGACCTGGGTGGTCTGAGGTTTTGAGCGTTAAGCGAGCATAGCATGGCTTTTTGTGGCATACATGGCGCTGTTGCTATAAAGCTTCCATAATTCCTTCATAGATGGCGCTCTTGCTATAAGGCTACTAGAGACTCTACCGGAACTTCGAACAGCATCATGTCGTGAAACCATTGACAAAGTGGGTCTCTCTGTGTTTGTTTACAATGCTGCTATGGACCGGTTCCTCTTCATGGGGTTCTTTCTTCACTGATATCATCAGCCATGGAGCTAGAAAACTACTGAGATAACCTCCTGGTTCGAAAAAATGCAACCCAGGTACAAGTTCATGCACTAATTACTCAGTCCTCAGCTGCCAAATCAATTACAGCTCCAACTCCACCACCATCATAACCGTCACGACCTTGGTTGCTGCCACCACTGGCAAGAGTGCGAAGATCGAATCGACGCCGTTTCGAACATCAGTCTTTGCCCCCCCATTCTCGACCCCGGACCTTCTTGATGGTTTGATGCTGATTCATAGAAAATAAAATGGTCCCATGAGCTTGAAAGACGGGCGATGAAAATCCAGAAGAGCTAGAAGTACTCTGGCTGTCGAATACAGTTCCAGTAATGTTAGCACAAGGAGTCGGTGATGCTAGGGTCACAGGAATGAGATGAACGATCTTGATGTATAGAGATCGGCTAGTAGATTGTATTCTAAGCGGAGGTGGGATGGATGAAGAGACGCCCGAGATAGTTGGGCCGCATGTGTTTGGCTTTGGAGCTGAGAAGATATCCAGAACAGCTGAAGATTTTTCGGGTTCAGTTTATAGTTTATGGTGTGCACGTTTATGGTCTCATATTTTCTGAATTCCGGTGAACAATCCAGAGCACACCTCTGTCGCAGCCCATCGTAGCGAACAACGCTCCTAGTCTCCCCGACGTACATTCTCACCCCACGCTAATCAAGCTCCCCTCCTCTGCCTCCCCCGAATCAAGCTCCCCCTCCTCTGCCTCCCCTAAAGCGTTAAACCCTTCGCCCTCGTCTTCACCAACAAATCCCCACTCCCCTTTAAGTGGGGGGAAAAGGGGGGAAGATGAAGATGGGGGTAGGTGTGACTATCCCTTGAAAGAGGAGGCTGTGGGCGTGGACTAAGGGGGGGAATAGTGTAGCCCAGGTACTTGCCGAAGATGGTTTGGAATCGAGCGAGGAGATCTAAGGTGGTTTGAACTGATGGCTGGGTCGATTTATAGGCCCTAATCAATTGAAAACCTTCAAGCTATCTTTTAGCTCACTTGATGGACCCCCTAGGATCAGTAATCAACATTGTGGCCGGTCCTGGCTGCTAGTGACTGGGCCCAAAGCTGGGAAATATACGCTTGACCGGTTGTTCAGTAATCAAATCAATCGAGACACATGAGCTACGCTATGCCCCTTTTTCTTTCAGAAGAAGAATGAGATTCTGTCGGCGGACTCCAGAGCTGGTCAGTTGACATTCGTGGCATAAGGGCAGTAGATATGTCGCATGTATTAGATCTGAGCTAGGATATGCAGTCAGCATACCAAACAAAATGGCTCCCCTAATCTGAGCTAGTTGAACGACTGGGCTCTGTTTCAGACGTATAGGCTATTGAAGTGGCTAGGTCATCGTATGTTCCAGCACAGCGAGGCTAAGTTGAATTGTGAACAGGGGCTATATACTCTATTGGACGTAACTGTCGCCTCTCCAGCCTAATGGGCTCCATGCTGAAGTGGGGCGGGCCTAGTCGCTTTTGTCGACGAGCCGTGCGTTACCAACTTCCAACAAAAGCACAAGCATCTGCGAGTAACCCATGCCAGGTTCAGGCACCTCGACGTCCTACATGAACTTTGAGTATCTTCCCGGACACAGTGACCGGTTTGCCGGAGAGGTACTCGTAATCCCCACCGCTCGTGCTCACATAGAGAACATCCCAATCGGCGGCCGTTCGCCCAAAAGCGCATGACGTTGGACCCGGCATGCCGGCAATGTATGTAGCAGCGCCGCCTTCACGGGGTACGAAGGCGACACCGTTCTTGCCTTGGGTGTAACTTGTCACGTAGATGTCGCCATGATCATCGATTGCGATATCGTCAGGCCCAAAGCCTCCATATGCCATGATGGTATAGTTCCCAACTGCCTCGCCCTTGGAGTTGACGGCGACCTTGACTAAAGTCTCATGCTGCGTGTTTGTGAAGTAGAGAAAACCGTCGTGGAATCTAAGGCCATTGACGCCAAAACCAGTAGATTGTGTATAACTGTTGTTGATTGCCACTCGCGACGCCCCAGTGTTGATGTTGACGCTGAAGATGACCCCAAGCAAGAAATCGCTGACGAGCAAAAGATCACTCTGACCGCCCAGGAACGTCATGCCGTCAAGAGCCTTTGCTTGCGGCAGAGTTGCTATCTTGGTAATCTCCGCTGAGCCGAGCCGGTCTGGTAGAAACTTTCGCATATCGACCCTGAATATGTACGCGTCGCCGTATCCTTCGAGTTTTTTCGACGAGTAGTTCGCAGTACAAACGTGGAAGACATCTGGAGCTGTTTCGACAATGCCTAAGATCGAAGCAGTCTCGTGGAACTCGTGCACCAGGATGGGCTTGCGAGACCAAAAAGGGTCGACTTGGTAAATGCGTGGCCGAGTGTCCTCCGTCACGATAATCTGTCCATTGCTGCGCACTGCGAGGTTCTCTATCCACGTGTCGGCTGGGAAATCGTAAACGATGCGTGCGGGCAGAGGGAACGTAACATTGGATTTTTCAGTGACAGTTGGAAAGACGTTCCTTTGGTCGATAGGGGAAGGCCGAATTTCCGATGCAAATAGCATTAGAAGCAATCCGGCGAGCATACTGAGAATTCGATACATGATATTCGGAGATTTACGTGAGGGAGTGGGAACGACGGTGAAAGTTATTGTGTGGTACTTGTGGATCTGGAGTATACACACAAGCGACTTGAATAGGTCTGCAGCTGATATGGCAAAAAGAATTAGGAGATATACCGGCTCATGAGATGGTTTAAGTACTCTACCTTTTCCTTGAGGGATGCTACTAAGACTATGTAATTGGAGCGCATAACCAACAAAGCCAATAAGTCCGAATGGCAGATCTTGACTGTAAGGAGGACCATGCAAAGCCAAGACACACTTACTGTAGGTCTACAACGGTAAGAAGAAAGGATTTGTAATTAGTGATTACTGAACAACCCAGTGATGCCAAGACCTCTGACGAGCCCCCTACAAGAAGGTACCAGTACCGCACTGCGACCACGGCAGCGCGATCGGAGTTCGCCGCAGAAACCCCTAGATTAGCGCGATGTATTGGCATCGAATCCCCGACCATTGTTGGTTGGGCTCCTCGTCGATTGGAGTTGGTAAAGGATGACAGCCATGCGAGAGCTATCTAGTCCGATAACCTCGGACAAGCAATCGCGAACAGTAGTCTCGTCCCATAATCGGATCCTCTGGTATCCGGAGAAGCACTTGATGGCCGTCAGATGGGCGTGGAGACGCAGCAACAGGGCGTCAGTGCTCGCAGGGCCGTTGTCGTGCTGGCTTAGAATCATCGATGGTCTGCATAGCCTATCCTTTCGTGCCATGTACCTTCAAAGATGATGTATTCCTGCTTAGATAAGCTGAAGTAGAAGATCGTACGTATATCACTCGCATAGCGTCCTTTAATAAACATGGGTCCTACTTCGAACTTTGCTGCTGTCTGAGTCGAAGCGTGAGCTGTGCTAAATTCTTCGAACTTGCAGACATATCTTGATCTATATCCTCCATATGACTGTGCTTCAACCTTCCAACCCGCTAGCGCCACTTGCTAGGTGCTAACAATTCGAGATGAATTGTTTTGCCGTCGTACTTTATTCGTCCGTATGGGCTTCGCTAACTTGGTCTTTCAAGTTATGATGGACGGCAAGCACTCCAATCTATGTAGCTCGCCATCGATTGATATCCCAGTGGCTGTTGTTGGGGATTACAGCATGCTCGGCCCATTGTTATGACCATCTCCTATTTGATGTCTTCAACACTGCCCCGATGGGGAGAAGAGATGCCATGCTGAACAAGAAGAACCTGAGGACCGCAATTCGATTCGATCCCACAACCTCTAGAACAGAAAAAGCAAGCGAAGTCGCTAGACCCGAATCTTTCTCTGGAGTTCTGTGAACTGCTAGGAGCTCTCGAGGCGATGTCGCACCAAACTAGACGGTTTCGCTTGTGAAAGCCAATCTCCTTTTATGATCCATATTCGTAATGTATAAGTGTTTAGTTCCAGAAATGTGTTGTCTTATAACGCATGCTTTGTGTCTATTTTGCTAGATATGAATATCCAGAGCAATGCGACAATGGTGTTGATTGCGAGCCAATCTTGGGTTCCAAGCAGACGGTTTTGCCTGTACGTGGCTGACTTAGTTGGATTGTGTGTAGGCGAGTGATTCTACTGGCTGGTCTTAGCGCCAGCGTCGAATGTAAGGCGATGTCTCGCTCGGATACAATGGCGAAGTCCCCCTATCACCACTTGAATCCGATGCTAATGAAAGGCCACCGAGGCAAATGTTCAGAATAATTCGTCAGCTGTCACCAAATCAAAAAGAGGTCCAATGTTCAGGCGCCAAAGCGGTCGAAAGGCGATCGGCAACTCCAAGATCAGGTCTGAATCTAGAGTATAGCGCCGAGACCTGTCAGCCTGATCGGCAATTATAGAAACAGCTGCAGGAGGTCGCGAAGAGCCCGACCCCACCTTCTGAACTCTTTCATGCGTGAAGGGGTGTGCCGGTTTGCGGCCAGCGACATGATGCTGGGATCAAAGCCATATCTAGTGCCCAGAGCCGCAACTCTGGCTCAGCCTGGCGACTCGCTCTGGATCCAGTCTTGTATACATGCTGTAGTGTTCTCTTATCACATATACTTTATGAATGTTTGAGACGAGTTTTGTTCAATCATGGGTCTTCCTGTGTTCGGCACAAGCAATTACAGCAATACCCAGTGGATTCCCGAGTCAAGTGGTCGTGGAACATGGGGTCTTGTGCAGAGTTGTTTGCGGACTTTGCGTATACAGTGCAGTCCATCTCAATGTCTTTCATCGAAATTGCGGGTGGTGGGCAAGAGGTTTCATCAAGTGCAAATGGCTAGTAGTTGCCCTACTAGCACCTGAGTTCATTGTCTTTAATGCCTGGTCTCAACGGCGACAAGCGGTCAGGATAGCTCGCATGCTTCGGAGACTCAATGGACAAGAAGAGCCAAGCTATAGCATCCGGACTGGATGGGCGCATTTCTGGCCAAGAGCTGGTATGTTCGACCTAGAAAACCCCAAACGGCAAGACAAAACTAAAAGCCCAAGGCTTGGCAGGCAGTTCTAACCAATGGTGGCGGATTGGCTCACGTGACCCATGAAATACAAGATATCTTATACTCAGCATTTACTCTCAATTGCTAACACATAGGACCACAGAAATACTGTAGCCTTTTACCAACGAGCGGAAGTAGTTAGAAACCGTACTGGTCTCGCTTCTCATAGATGTAACCCAGATTCCTTTGACCAGAACGCGCAAAGCGATGACGCCAATAAATCAGACCTCGAATATGGAATTCGACAAATTGAAACGTCAACAAATAAATTATCGAAACAAAGCGAAGAGGTTGCAGAGATACGTTTTGGTATTGTGTACTATATACAATGGCCTGTTCTGTAAACGCTAATATACTTAATTTTGTCAATCGTTCTTGGTTTTGCAGCGCTCAAGCACTTTTGTGTCTGCGTGGAAAAGTCGAATCCTAATCAAGAGAAATCTCGCTATGCGCACTAACAGCAACAGACTGAGAGCCATGCAGTTCCAGAAGATTGAAGAGGAGCTAGAGGAAGAGCGCCCAACATCGAAAGCTGAGATGAAGAAGAGAAAGGAGTAGATATTCAGAGGGATCTGATGGCCAATAGGGCCACTCAAGTACCATACGGGACGATCGCTCGACCATATAGCGCGACCACGTGGATGAGAGAAAGAGTAGAGGAGGATAAGAGGGAACTGATGGTTAAGGATCTTGTTTTTGCTAAGCTCAAGCAGATGCTTAAAGAAGACAAGCTGTACGAGCAATTCATGGTTGATTAAGCTAGATGTACATTTGCACGACGCTGTGTATTTAATGTAAGACCTTCGTCTTAAGACCAATCGATTTTGGATTTTGCTTTTCCCTCCATCGAAGTCAAAGGTAGATGGAACGTCGTCGTCGAGTCGAATCTCTTCTCTCGACAATAAGCGCTCGATGGTGGACACTAAAGCCGCCCAGCCATACTAAGGGAGGAGAGGTGCTAGTACTATAATAGTGGCAGCCCAAGCATATGATCACCACTTGAGACAAGCTTCGTAAAACAGGTATTGAGAGACGAAATATGTCAGCTTTGCTTAGATTACCCAGTCAAGAATGAGTTGTTAAGATAAGATGTGGACAATGAGTAAGACACTTAGTGTCCAGGAGCCTAACAAGGTACAGGTCAAAACGAGTTGTCAACCACTCCTGCATGGGGACGTGAATCTTTATATACTGCGAAGACTTTGAAGAAACGCAGTTGCTTGCTGAGCTCGACACTTTGTGATCCCCATCTCGCCGCCGCAGGTTTTTTATCCATTTTATCGCACGATACCTCTCGATGATGACTGTCATTATTAATTCCTGATAAGCCTTATGCTTCATTGGATGGATGTGTTGGTCGAGCTCCTCAGCATACATCTTACGTATAATGGGCTCGTTTTCAAGTGTACCCATGCGATTTGAACCACCTTGGCCGGGCTTATAGGAAACAAAATTGTTGAGTTGAATGCCGTTGGAGACAGGGGATCGTGCCGCAAGAATGTTTTGAGACAATGGTACGAGTTCAGTCACATAATATTAGCCTATGCCAAGCTGATATTGTTAAGATTGATAGTATCGTTTTAGATGCCATGCACTCCTGTAAGTTTTGAAGCCCAGTTTCTTCTACAGGAGATCTGCCTGCAAAGCCATATTGATTATGAAGGAAGAGATGAATCCCTGACAGTGCTGTATTCTACCAACGAAATGCAGCTGTAAGACGTTTGAAGAGTCTGGGGACCAGGAACAGATTGTAAGTAGCTAGATATTAGGCGCAGTTCAAAGTTTTCTTGAGTTCCTTAGATACCTTAGATGCCAACATTGGGACTAAGAAGGTACCTAGTAAACGTACATAGGGAAGTTACGCTCGTAGCGTGATAGTGGAGCTATCTAGCAGCAATGACAACCGAAGTCGACAAATTCCACTTTGAGAGCCAAGCATGACGAATCTTGCTCAACGCCTATGAGGCTACCATAGGGTCATTTCAGCTTGAGGAAAGTCTGTTCAGCCCTTCACACATGGAATGCATGCAACCAAAGCGTTGCAGAGAGCCACCTATGTCTCCCATACCCAGCATTGGCCGGTAGCCCGTAGCAGAGCAGAAATTGAGTGAAAGCAGACTCCTGCAGAAGGATTACAGAGAAATCGTGACGATAGATATAGGAAAAATGAAAGGCGTTCTCTGTGAGCTTCTTCGTGGAAATACACACTACCGGTGGAGGATCAGATAACGCACCGTGCCCAGTCGTTCATCGGATGAGAAGTCTACTTTACTTGCCTCATGAAACCCTTTAGAGGTTACTCGAGCATCAAGTGCCGGTTCCGATCCTGTCCTTGAGCCAAGGAAGGATTCGGCATTATAGAGATATATTGCTGGCGAAACCTAGGTCTCGATGAGTGCAAATCCTGCAAAGTCAACCCTCGGAACTTGGAGCAACGATCGTGAATTACTTGAAGCGACAGCTGGATAAGTCAGGTGTGTACAATGCTCTCCTTACATGGGTAGTTGATGATTCATCGAATAAAGAGAGTCAGGAAGGATGCACAGATAAGAACGCGGTTGCGCCTTCCCTCATTCAGCTGGCCTTGCAACAACACTTTCGGCTTCGGACGACAACACCCAGCATCATATTAGCTCTTGGATAACTTATCCAGCTCACCTTGGCTGTACAGCAGAGACGTGGACATGCATATCAAGGACCCACAAAAGAGCGTGTGACGTGGCCGCTATGGAGATCGCTACAGCGCCTTCGACCCCGGACAACGCGAAGTCCCCACCTATTATCCGCCGCGCTTTTACAGCACCAACAAGACTCGCTGGCTATCCGAGAGTATCGATACCGATACGTGAGGCACAGGCCCAAGGGGCAGAGACTCTCTTCGTACAAGATCGCTGCAGAATTGTCTCCTTCAGCTGTGGAGTCAAGCGGCCCAGAAGCTCGGGGAATAATCACAATGACACACTAGACGAGCCTGTGGGAGTTCTCCCCTGGGCTTCACTTACAGAACGGACGATAGCTGCAGGTAAGCCGAAAGTCCTTCTGAGTAAGATCAAAGCTAAAGCTCCGCCTCTAATAAGGACCATTGCGAATCTATCGAGTTCTCGAAATCGCCTTCCTCAACGCGGGCAGTATCTTGCGGCCTATACTACCAAAGTCACAATGCTGGTGCGTTGACGGCGAAGCGAAGTTTGTCTTGAAAGTTGGCCCGGATGCCTACTATCGTGTCGAGCTGCCCACTGCCACCGAAGAAGAGCATCAGAAGGCAGTGACGTTGAAGGATGTATTGGCAAAGCTGCTCCAATACGAAGTGACGGCATGCCCGTTCCAGCGAGGATTCACAGTTGACCTACCCGAGCCTCCAACCACGCCTATACGAAAACGGCCATGGAAGCCTAGGAGGCCATCACACTCTACGACACTTCGAGCTTCCGACCCGGAATTCGAGTTAGGATCACCGAATGGTGAACCATATACCAGGGACCACAGTGATCGAGGGTCCCGAAATGCGGAGACTGGAGAGTCTAGCCAGTCCCAAAGTACCGATGAAGAAAAAAGTGCGTCCAGGATCAGCACTGCGGTGACTAAAAAAAATATCGACAGTAGCGAGGCTGCAGATAACTTTGACGACAAGCCTGCAGCTCTGTTCGGCCCTGGCGATGACGAGCTCGACGAATTGAAGACACCGACACGCCCCAAATTATTGAGCCACGGACGAGCAATAACAGCGCCCCCACAGCTATCATTGACGGTGATTCCCCGGTCAAAGCCTACGCCAGCAATACCCATTCCCTTGAAGCTGGAAAAGGAATCATCCAGCATCTCCTCAAGCATCGACTCCTTCCACTCCTTCCACTCCTTCCACAGCCCTATCTCGCCCTTACCACCCTCACCACCCTACACCGACCCCAGCTCTTCGCCTCTTCTCCTAGCCGAAGACGACACCCTTCCCATCTCCAAGACTCGCACCCACAAGCGTGACATCTCCGAAACAACCCTCACCACCTCCACACCCTGCGACTGGATAACGACACCTACACCACCCGCCCCCTCCGACCCATCGCTTCCACAAACCCCTCCTCTAACAAGCGACTCCGCCTTCCAACCCACCCCCTCGCCTATCACCCCCTCCCCACGCACCCAGCTCCGCCGCCGCCGCTCCCAGCGCTCCACCTCCCCGCTATCCACCCCCCCAACCCTCTACTCCCCACAAACACCCCTCTCCGGGCACCACCTCACCACCGCAATCCTCCAAAAGACTTGTTCTCTCCTCCTCGGCCCACCCGTCCAGCTCGTCGCGCTGATGCTGAACATCGCCCGGAAGATCGCCAGTGGCTCCTACCGCGGTTTTACATTCGGACATGGGGCCGAGGGACAGAGGATACCGTGTAGCTGGGACTTTAGCGATGCGGAGTCCGAGGAGAGTCCGTGGGAAGAGGACGATTTTGGGGTTCCCATCAGGACGGCGGCGAGTGCGCAGGAGCGGGTGAGGAGGGGAGAGGGGAAAGAGGCGGGAGGCAGTTGGGAGATTGATTAGTGTCGCAGGGGTTGGAGGATTGTATTTTGAGACGCGGTTGGTGCATCGGAGTGCGCTGTCGGCGTCGGCGTACTTGGTCGAAGGATTGTTGGCGTTTCTGCAGGAAAGGACATGTGCTTGGAGGAGTTGGCATGGAAGGATAGCTACGCCATCTTGAGCTAGGGATTCTAGGACTCTACAGGAGTAGTGTTGCTCTACGGTCTTAGCATATTATCAAACTCTCAGGACGGTGTACATACTCAGAAGCGTCATTGCGTCAATTGATACAGTCCAAGCGCTTTCCATCAAACCAAAGAGATTCTATGCTGCTGATACTTCTTGAACATGTGCTCCACACCCAACCTATATACACTCCATCCTCGAAGTCCCCATAGACACACGTAACCTTGTCCAAAGTCCCCCTCCACCCAACATCCCTCTGACCCTCGTTCCCCCTACCTCCGCGGCGGCGTCCACGAGTAATTCCCCGTCCTCGTCGTGAAATCCCCCATCTCACTCAAACTCCCAATCCTCCCCAACAAGAACTCCAACTGCCGATACGCCGCGCTAGGCGCATACTGCGGCACCACTGTCCCCACCATCAGCTCCCTTCCCTCTCATTCCACCCCCACCACGATAAGGAACACAGAGAAACTTACTATGCCCGCTCAAATCCACCGTCACGAACGTCAACCCCCTCTCCGTATGCGTCGTCCCAAACACGCCCGCGCCAGCCAAAGAGCTAAGACTGGCCTCACTATGATACGGCACGAAGAACTCGTCAGACGGCCGCGTCTGGAAGCCCTGCGCGCCGTGCCAGGTCATGTTCTGGATCATGAGGAGGGTGCCGTTGGCGATGAGGATGTAGTCGAGCATGCCGTGGGCGATGACGGTGCGGTTGAGGCGCTCGATGACGGAGGGGAGGACGGAGAGGCCGCTCGGCGGGTAGGTGTCTGTGCCGTTGACGAAGACGGGTGTGGAGGTGCATTCCTGCCAGTTTGTGAGGGGTGGGGCGTGGATCGTGGATTGGACGTCGCTGCGGTTGAAGTAGACGGTTGCGCCCGAGGGGAGGTAGTCGAAGGAGCCGGGGAAGCCGAGGACGTCCCAGAGGAGGGGGCAGGTGGTGGCGACTTGCTGTGGGGGGAGTCAGTGTTTCTGTGGGGTTTGAGGGTCTGAGCCAGGGTGGGAGTCAAGAAGTGGATGCTCGAAAGACAAGACTCATAGCTCGAAGGGGCTGTCAGGTGCTTGGAAGAGATGACTTACATAAATGTCGAAGCAGGGGTTGATGCGCGAGGCGGCGTAGTAGATGTCGGTCCAGAGGTCGCAGCCGGGGGCGGAGGAGTGGGGAGGAGTGGGGAGGGGGCCGGTGGGTGGGAAGACGAGATATTTGTTGAGGAAGTCGGTGTAGCCGCAGGAGTCGGCGCGGCGGTGGATGTCGGCTGTGAAGGAGGCATTGAGGGCGAAGAGGCCGGACCAGTAGTCGACGAATGCTACAGCGGGAACTGTCATGAATCAGTAATTTGGTGGCAAAATTATATCAAAGACCTCAAGACTGACTCTGTTCCTGAACAGTATCGGTGCTTGTGCTCGGGTCGTAAATCAAGATGGAGTCAACATTGTAGTAAGTCGTGTCGTTGGTGTTCAACATCGCATCTGCAATATAAGGCACATAGTATCCAGCATAGCTCTCGCCCGCAATGAAGATCTTGCGACCTTGCAAAGCAAAGAGATCTACGAAGTTTTTGAAGAAGCCAAGAAACTCCCTAGCGACATCCGCCTCGCTGGTAGCATCTGGTGTCCCCTGTGAGAAACCAGTGCCTACGGGCTGCTCAACCCACACCATGTTGGTGAGGTTGACCCAAGTCCATTCGTTTCTGAACGGCTTGAAGGTGCCATACTGCCACAAGAAAGGTCCATTCTCTTGGAGTAAACCCTCAAGTGAACTGCAGCCAGGGCCACCGTTCAGCCAAATGGTGATCTCGTCGCTTGCGGCGGGGTTTGTCGAAGGAAAGAACCAGAAGTAAAGTTCTCGAGTCTCATTTGCTGCTGATGAGATAGGAAGAAGTCCGGCATAGGATTCACCAACATCAAAATCGACATCGGGAATAGCAGAGCCGTTCACGGAATACACTGCGCATGATCAGAAGGTATTCCTCACATCAGAACAAGTGATAGCTCTTACTGGCTGTTTTCGGCGTGAGGTAAGAGCTATTGCTCTGGCGCTTTTCATGATGAGTATATGGGGTAAAGTCCCTCCTCTCTCTGGACGTTAACTGCGGCGGCTTTGGCAAGCTCTTTCCGACATGTGCGGGGCTTCTAGCACAAACGAAAGAAGCTGTCGCCAGCAGGCTGAGAAAAGCAAAGAAGCGCATCGTGCAGCTACAACAATAAAGACCGAACAAAAGATCTACACATGAGAGCGACCAAGAGACTTATAGTAGGAAGAGACACGGACGTGCTACCTTCAAGGTCTACCGAGCTCTCTCAACCAGGTGGCAGGGAAGGTCCGAGTGAGCAGCAAGGTACGAGCTGCCCCTGTTCACGGAATGCATGGCTGGTCCAGGCATGTTCACTGCTAACGGAGCTCTGCCTGCGCGATTCAGTGACTCCACCGACCCGGGGCTGCATAGTCTTCGATTGCCCAGATAAGATACATTGATTGGTATCGATGACGGTTCCGTCAAGAAACAAGATGTGTGACCCGCATAAATGCTCAAAGGACCTTCCCAAGTTGACATCGGCATGTCTCTCCAAGCCAGATCTAGAAGGTGATATGTCAGTCGAGATTTAGATATCTGAGCCGCGGCCCGTGAATGAACATGCTTGTTTCGTAATGTAAGAAACCTTCTGTCATGTATACCTTAACCTTGATGACGATGACGTCACTACCCGCACTAGAATGTTTTTGGCGCTTGGGCTCACAGACACAAGCAATCGCTTTCATTAAGCGTGCTAGATCTTGCTGTGACTCTGTCCGTAACACCGAGCTATGTTAGGGCCAACAACTTGTTTACTTGGTAAATGCATAAGCAATACGAATTAATGTTCCGCGCAGCAATAGGCTCTCATATTGGGCCACTACTCTGCTACGTTTCTTGTCGAATAGTCACCATCGCCGTAAAAGGCTGATAAAAATAGTAGCTTCTGCAAATTGGGTGTGCCGTACCCGGTGACTGGATCCCATCCCGGAGTCGCGTTCCAGCTTGCGTAAGGCACGAAGGGTGTTGGCAATCGAGAATAGATATCAGTTCCCGTGCAGCCGTTCGAGCCGCCATTAACAATATCTGTGAGACCTTTGTAGCCTACGCTGTAGATAAATGGATTTAAAAAGCCAAACGGTGGCTGGTGGCGCGACAAACGAGCGCTGTTGAGATTCGCAATGACGGATGCAAATGTGGGTGCAGCAGCACTAACAAACGGATTAGTCAATAGTCAATGCAGATAATTGCTGCATGAGTTCACCTTGTACCGCCGACCCGGATTTCTAAGCCCCGATCGACAACAGTGAAGTTCTGAGATTGTGCAGCAACATCGGGAAAGCCACGGCCTTCCGGGTTATATAGACCCTCCCACTTGTTGCCAAGTATCCCAAGGTATCTCGTCACGGCAGCGTCCTGGTACGCTGGCCGAGGGAATCGGTCGGAGAACCCGCCAGAAGAGAAATAGGTGGCTACCTCGGGCTCCACATGGTGAGTGCCACCCACGGATGTCACGAATGGACATGCGGCTGGGAAGATGGGCAAGAAGCGGGTGGTGTTCTTGCCGTCGTTCGTCTGACAAGCGCTACCGACTCCCGTGTCGCCACTGGAGACAATGACCGAGACTCCGCGCGCTCCCAGCTGGGCGAAGAGGCTGCAGGTCTGATTGGTATCTGAAAACAATTTAGACAGCCTCTTACAGTCCTTGCACGGTCTACTTACAAGCCTCGGGCACGCTTTGTTCGTCTTCACCATATGACGTAGTGAGCGTTTGAGGCAGCTCATTGTCCGGCAGCTTGAGGATGTAATGCAAGAAGTCTAGATACGGCTCATTCTGATCGTCGGCTAACACTGGCTGATCGAGATCGGGTACGAGTTCACCAAGGCCGCCGGTGCTAAAGTACGTGCCGGGCGTGGGATATGACAGTGGATATGCGTACTGAGCGTCCAAATTCGCTTCGACATCATCATCCACAGTGTCATCCTGCGTTGTCAAACCGCCATTGATCGAAACGTAGGTAAAGTTTTCTTGAGCAGCGTAGGGTGCATATTTGGCGGTCTGTAGTAAATCCCTGAGTCAGCATTGCTTGAATGGGGTATCAACACTCCGAAAGTACCTACAAATTGGTTGAAGTCTTTGAACTTGGCGATCTCCTTAAGGTAGCCACAGACCCCAATCTTGTTGCCGTTATGAGCACTAGCACGAAAGTTGTCGTAATTATATAGGGCCTTGATGCATTGTGGAGTGATGGTCGTGTTGCAAAAGGTAGCATTTAGCCCACCTCCGTGGTAGCCACCAGGGCCTCGCTGCGGGCCCATCTCGAAATGCTCATAGATTGTGGATCGCTCAGCCTTCATCTGTCCGAAGCGTGTCGTTGGCTGGATCATGTGGATATATCGGTGCAGTGACTTTGGTACAGAGTAATGAAGCGTTCGGATCGTCTGTTTTTCGGACTTGGAGTTTGAGTAATAATAGAATTTGGTATCAAGGATCCGTTCTGCTTCAACCGCGGGAACGTAGAAGTTGATCCAATCGCCATCGTCCTCAATGTCGGCGCTATGTACGCCTTGCGTTTCAAGCCAGCCGAGTATAGCTTCTGAAGCATCGGAGCTGGGCTGGAGCATACGCTTCAGCTCAGCATGGTTCATATGCTGTCCGTACTCTCGATGACCTGGAGTACTAATGTCGATCACATGCTGTTCGAATGCAAACGCGTTCTGTTGCCTCAATGCAATGCGAAAACGGAGACGCTTGGACGCCGGTGGAGCCTGCTCCTGATGCCAGCCATGGGGTACTTTTGATAGATGCTCCAAAACAGCGAGCTCATCGAACGTCGAAACCCTTGCTGGAGCAGCTTGCACTCCGACGAAGGCCGCAGCCAACAAGAGAATGGAACGAACAGTAACGGAAGACCTCATCATGATTTACTGAACGATCTAGAATGCCGGTATTAGCACTGCAAGGACCAGGCCCATCCATCTCTACAATGACCGTGGATATCGGCATTGGGGAAAAATTGGGGCTTACAGATATAGCTCCACGTAAGAGAGCTTAGAGAGCAGGAGACGGCTTATTAGTGCGTCGAGAAGAGAAATCGAAAATGTATACTTAACCTGCTTGCCCACAAATCCACAGCGCGCTTTCTACTTATACATCTACTCTCCTTACACACCATTGTTGCAGGCAAGGGAACGTTCGACCCGTCCATCAAGCTCGGCTCGTACTCGTACATGAGACTTAAGTGGGCCAGGAAGGGCTTGGGGAGCTGTTACTGGAGCTATCTTGCATGTGCAGAGTGCGGCCCCCATGTTGTGTTGCATCAAGCTTCCTTTTTCGGTCAGAGCGACGAGAACTGCGCTTGCCTCGGTTGATCTCAAGTATGAGCCAGGGACACGCATGCATCTCGACCGGGGGGTTGCGATCTTTCCCTTGCATTAGCATATTTCGATAAGAGGGCGTACAAGCATCCCTTGTGGATGTATGCAGAAGGAGGTCTTAAGTTACCTTACCTTAGATCCTGTTTTCTAATACCGTAAATTAACAAGGTGTTTTTACACTTAGGGTAGGGCTGAGTGTGCTAGTCAGATCATCACTGCGTCATTGGACTGCAGAACACTCTTCGTGTAGCCACCACCACAGAATTAATTGCACGAAGAAACACAATAACAATTTTAACCTCATTCAATCACACCGCGATCATGTCGAAAGAATATGAGGGCCAAGACCCCCTAGCCATCGCCCAGCAAGCCGAGCGTGACCTCAACTCAAACGCAATGAAGCAAGGGACTAGCGACTCCAGTAAATTGCACACTCCCTACCCGTGAGCAAAACTAAGTATCTCACAGCCCAAGACTCAGGCATCAACGAAGCCGCCACGAACAGGTTCCCCGGTTCCACAGTGACGGTCGGCTCGGCGGCATCTGGTGCAGGGGACAACCGAGAAATTCCCCTAGAAGAGGGCGGGGATATCAGCAAAGCTACTGGGCGGTATGTTTGGCCTTCACAGATCTCATCCCAAGGGCTACGTTGGGGACGAGGTTTATTTAAAGTTCGAATGCTGACTTGGTCGCAGGCCTACAAAAGCACGAGATTTTGAGGGTGAGGGAGGACCGGAGGATAAGGCGGCGGCGTACGCAGAGGCGAACCCCGGCAGCGACGACGTGAAGAGCAATGTCCGACAGAGCAAAGAGCCAAAGGGCGAGCCTGTCCCGGCGGTGGGCGTTGGGAAAGCACACTCGGCCATGGATCAAGCAGTCTAGAATTGCTTCGGAAATAAAGTGAAGGTCCATGTAAACGCTTTTGAAAAGGCAGGCTTGTGCCGTTGATATTCAAGTTTGCTCTCCCTCAGTTGTGATGACTGCATCCAGGGATCATTCTTTTCGAGATCTAATCAGCATGATGGAATATCCTACCAGTGATTGACGGAGCTCTTAATCAAATACTACAAGCAAGCTGCTCGTCCCATTCGCTGGCAGGGTCCACTTCTCAGGGCTTCACCATGTCTCAAGGAAAAATACTGCGTTCTTCAACTGTTCGCGCAGGTGTTCCAATTGAGTGAATAAGGCCAAGGCTTTGACGGTTTGCCTCTTTAGCTACAGGTCTTCACTGACTGATACGTCCATCGTCATTCCGTCAAGTTGTTTTTTCGATAGTGCCAAGGAGAGGTGAACCACTTCTTACTGACGCATAGGATGCTATGGCTCATTATAATGGGCACCACGTCGCTCAAGCGCTGTAGTCGCGGCTAAGGGAATTAGACTGCGATATTGGAAGCTTACTTCGAGTCATAGCAATATCTGACGATGTGAGATACCGGAGAGTCACCCCTAGCAACGCAACAACAACCAGAGGCACAGTCATGATTCGAGGCTTTCCAGCAAGAATCCTGCAATATAAGGCCCCAAAGCAAAGTAGTTGCTGTTAAATCTCGTTCCATGATCGATCTTAGGTTGTAAAGAGAGTCAACAATATTGATCTCGAATCTGGTAAAGCAGTTCTCATGATCAAAGTAGCTTCGAGTTGACATTTTCGATAGTCGCATTGAAGGAACCAACAACTAAGGAGAATACCTTACCATCGACGATGCCTCTCATCAACAATGTCTCCTGGACAGCCACCATCGAAAACGGCCGCCAACTGCTTCCCATCAACCGAGCAACCCTGCTCCTCGCCTGCCTATGCTTCGTCCGCCTCTACACCACCTGGAGCTTCCATGAAATCGGCCTGATCCTCCAGCTAAACTTCCCAGACATGCTGGGTCCATTTGATCGCGACGTTGTCAAAGAATATATGTGGTGGCTTTGGGAGTACACCCAGATGACCCGCCCAGACTGGCTTCAAGGAATGCATGAGCTGGCGAGCGGCGAGATAGCATGGCCTGTGCTCTTCATGCTGCAGCGCCAAGATTTTCGCTGTAGCTGTTTGTTTCCTGATGGGTGGAGGGATGGGCAGGCGGCAGAGGTGGACTTGTGGCGGTATTTACAGGGGTTGATGAACTTGCGATAGTCGTCGATGCCCAAAAGGGTGAGGACGTACACGCTCTCACTATGAGCGAAGTTGTTGCTTAATGAAAGGTGTGCATTTAGTCTTGTCGAACTGTCCGGGGATGTGCTTGAAAAACCATGAATTCCTTGCCGGCTTGCCTTAAGCCTCCGTACTACACTCCGGCCTGCTCGAGTTAAGGGCATTTCGACTAGGCGTAGTTCTTGCACGTCCATGAGAAGATGATGCACATGGACGTGGATCCAACGGACTATACCAGTGATACGGTCATCCTGGCAATAATGGGGGCGAACCTGAATTGTCGGTTCCAGAGAGCACCCCAACGAGCTTCTCCAACAAGTGCGGGCTACGGTAGGTAGTGTTCTGATGACTTTGCATGTGTTTGGAGTTTGAAATTGATGTTTACATGCTTATGCTTCGGCTTGAACCTGGGGGATGGCCATGCTACCCTGCTGAGGCGGACATCCGGCTCTTCGGCTGAGGTCCAGACATTGCGAGCGAGACCTCTTCGTCGGCGATCAAGGACCCGAGCTCTCGTTCTCTTAGCCAAGCTTTGACAGAGTGCATTACTTTATCAAGGCTGTCTCCACCTTGAAGAATGTCGTCAAGATGGTACAAAGTGATGCCGCTGCGGTGATCAGTGACCCTCTGCTGACTCCAGTTATACGTTCGTACTTTGTCGCCGCGACCCATCTTCGCCACACCAACGACGCTCAACCTGAGCTGTGCTAATTCTTCTTCTCTTGCCTCCCGTCGTGCTTGCGCCAATCTAGCCCTTAGGATTTGCCAGGCCTTTTCCCGGTTTTGCTGCTGCGATCGGGAGTCTTGCATAGCCACTACCGTTCCTGTTGGAATGTGAGTCAGGCGGACAGCAGAGTCAGTCTTATTAACATGCTGTCCCCCTGCACCGCTTGCACGCATAATGTCAGTTCTGACCTCGCTCGGGTCGATATAGTAGTCGCTGGTTGGATCCTTGAAGTTATCTTGCCCAAGCTCATCGTTGCCGTCGCTCGGAAAACTTGGCATGACAATGACTGCGACGGCGCTAGTGTGGGTTCTTCCTTTGCTCTCTGTTGCTGGGACTCTTTGCACACGATGAACACCTGCTTCGCACCGCAGCAGGTCGTAAGCGCCTGGGCTCTCGACTTCAATGACTGCTTCCTTGATCTGACGCTCCGCTCCCCCTCCCGAACCCGCCGAGACTGCCTCGCGCTCGAGCTTCAGCAAATCGATACGAAGACCTTGCCGCTTGCAATAAGCCTGATACATGAGTAAGAGCTCGCCAGCGAAGAGTCCCGCCTCGGAGCCGCCAGCACCTGGCCTGATCTCGAGGAGACACGGTAGCTCAGCGAACGGGTGCGCAGGTATCAAGCTTGATTGTAGGCGAGCGCTCAACGCTGGAAGGGTTTCATTGGTAGTTTGAATCTCCTCTACCGCCAGCGAACGTAGCTCTTGATCTGCGGTGGGGTCTTGGAGCAATTGCCGAAGCTCTGAAAGCGACTGGAAAGAGGTCAACTTAGAGTAGGTCGTAACAATGGCCTTGACATACGTTATTCGCTAAATCCCATTCCTTCAATGCCTTGACGACCTCCGAAAGCGCTCCGACCTTCTGTGCTGTTTTTACATCGAATGCGTTCAACAGCTGCTTTGACAGGCCGTCATGCTCCGAAAACAGCGCACGAGCTCGTCCAAGTAAGGCAGGGGAGATGTTCTGAGTCGTTGTGACTACTAAGCACATGTCAGCCAATAACAGACCTCTGCGAGACTGCAGGGACATTACCAGTGCTTTGGAACCGAGCATAAGACGGGCAATGAAGCCATGCGGCGACACGATGCTTAGATAATGAGCATCTCGCTACAAACATGCTACCTACACCGCCCCTAATCCGCGATCCACCACCACCAGGTCGGAATCAAGCGTCTGTCGAAGACGTTGTTTTCAAGGAATACCGCCGGGGAAGGATTGCCGAATCGGGCTTGGCGCTTTTTTAAACTTGCGACGGGAAGCATGACGAGCATGACGTTCCCCTCCAGACTAAAGTAAGTAAGTAAAGTAACCTAAAGTATCTTGTGAATGCCAGGAACATTTACCGGAGAGATGGAGGAGCCGGTGTAGATAATGGATTCACTACACAAGTAATTCAACAGAAGTGAAACTTTTTCCATCAGCGTTGAGCAGCTTGACTTCTACTCCGAACGCTCCGGATATCATCGCTACCACGGACCTTACAAGTCATTCACAGCTATCAGCTAGCTTTAATTCTGTTTCAAGTATTCTTTTCTTCTCGCTGAAACAGGAATACTCAGAAGCACAGGTAGCCACAGCCCACCATGCCACTGAACGCTGCCGCCATATACCCATCTTCCGACCCCGAGTTCATCTCCTTCCCAAGTCGCCGAAGTGTCGTTCACAGTACTAAAGGCATAGTAGCATGCACACAACCATTAGCTGCGGAGGCAGGGCAAAGGATCCTAAAGAATGGCGGTAACGCAGCAGATGCAGCGGTTGCGGTCGCTGCAGCACTTAATATGACAGAGCCTTCTTCAACTGGCATCGGCGGCGACATGTTTTGCCTGTTCTATGACATCAAAACTAAGAAGGTCCACGCGCTCAATGGGTCTGGGCGATCGTCTGCAAATTCAAATTTGGAGCAGCTGAGGCGCGACCTGGGCATGAAGCCTGGAGAGGTCGGGTCTATCCCCATGACGAGCGTCCACGCGGTGACCACGCCGGGTGCTGCAGCAGGCTGGGTAGACACAGTCGAGAAATTTGGTAGTGGAAAGCTTTCAATGGAAGAGATTTTAAAGCCAGCGATCGAGCTTGGAGAAGAGGGATTTCCAGTATCGGAGCTTTCTTCAACTTTCGTAAGTTTTGATATAATATCTACCTAAGAGTGCTTTTGACAAGGTGAAGTGGCGAACCAGCGAGCAACTCATCCGAGATGCGTCTCCTAATTTCGGAGAGATGCTGAAGACTGACCCAAAAGCCAGAGATGGCAAGAGGGCGCCAGAGCCAGGAGAGCTCTTCAAGAATCCAACATTAGCGAATACGTTCCGCCTGTTAGCAAAACACGGTAAGAAAGGTTTCTATCAAGGTGAGGTAGCAGAAGCATTGGTCAAGGTAGTTCAAGATCTCGGTGGTCATCTAGGAGAGAAGGATCTCCAGAGCCACATGGATATGGGCAGCGAAGAGGTTCCACCCATTTCGTTGACATTCAGGGGTCAAAATGCAGCCAACGCTCAGCGCGAAAATCTTCATGGTGAAAACAGTGAAAGCACCGATCATCATGGAGTCGAAGTGTGGGAGCATCCACCTAACGGTCAGGGCATCGTCGCGCTCATGACTCTTGGAATACTAGAAGAACTAGAGCGCACGAAAAGAATCCGCACTTTCTCCCAAAAGGAGCACAACTGTGCCGACTATCTCCATGCTGTTATTGAATCGCTACGCATCGCCTTTGCCGATGCAAGTTGGTGGGTCACTGACCCAAACGTCGAGAAAGTCCCAACCCAGGACCTGATCTCCCGGCCGTACCTCGCTGAGCGTGCAAAAATCTTCGATCCAGACAAAGCATCAGACGTCGTTCATCATGGTTCGCCAGCCCACAACCACAGTGATACGGTCTATTTCGCCGTGACTGACAGCTTCGGCAACGGTATATCCTTCATCAACAGCAACTATGGCGGTTTCGGTACCTGCATAATTCCGAAAGGCTGTGGTTTCACATTACAAAATCGCGGCGCGAACTTTGTGCTGAAGGAAGGTCACCCCAATGTCTTCGCACCAAGCAAAAGACCGTACCACACGATCATCCCTGCAATGATCACGAATCCGAGCGATCAAAGCCTGCATTCTGTATATGGAGTCATGGGCGGATTCATGCAGCCTCAAGGACACGTCCAAGTTTTGCTAAATATGTTGACTTTCAAATACAACCCTCAAGCCGCTCTGGATGCACCAAGGATATGTATTGGTGCCGGAATGCCAGATCAGGGGAAGGTTATGGATAAGACTGTGTATCTCGAAGAAGGCATAGCGGAAGCGGTCGTCAAAGAGCTAAGGTCGAAAGGACACGAAGTCGAGGTAGTGAAGGGACACAACCGGGGTTTGTTCGGGCGAGGGCAGATTATCAGGTGTCATGTCGAGGACGGACAACATGTTTATAGTGCAGGAAGTGACCCAAGGGGCGATGGCGCTGCACTGCCTGGGTAGAGAAAAGAAGCGAGAAACCGAGAAAATCTGAGGCTCGTTGCGAACGCCGCTGTGAGACCAAGTAGATAACAGAGTCATTTAATTATTCAATGGAAGACTCGGTTGATCATCGATGGGAGAATCTGTAACGAAATTCTGAAGCTTGACGTTTCCAAATGATATTTGGCAGAAAGGGGGTTCGCGACAATGGGCTGATTACTAAGCTCGAAATCTTGGCAGAACGCGCTCCCAAGTCTCGCTGGGCTACTCGACATTACCTGCGTACAGCTTGAACCAAGGATGTACATCGCTTACCCGCGCTATCAGAGGTCGGCTCTATGGCTGTCGGATTCCTGAGACTCCTGGATCACTGCGACGCAAGCTAGCGCGTGCAAACCCAGACTTGAGCAGTCAGTCTCACAATGACGGAAACCCTCCACAACGCGCCCATCGTTCTCGACAATGGCAGTGGGACCATCAGAGCCGGCTTTGCAGGTGACGATCTGCCCAAATGCTATTTCCCCTCGTTCGTAGGTCGACCGAAGCATAGGAGGGTTCTTGCTGGAGCTCTCGAAGGGGACATCTTCATCGGTCGAAGGGCCGAAGAGCTTAGAGGCTTATTGAAGATTCGATACCCTCTGGAACATGGCATTGTCACGGATTGGGATGACATGGAGAAGATATGGCAGTATGTCTATTCAGAAGAGCTCAAGACCATGAGTGAAGAGGTATGCTCCACAAACAGTCATAAATCCTAGTATTCCTACCTTATGTGCTTTGACTGACCTTTGGCAATGGGTCTAACAGCATCCAGTCTTGCTTACAGAACCTCCGCTAAACCCACGCTCGAACCGAGATACTGCTGCTCAGATCCTTTTTGAAACGTTCAATGTCCCTGCTCTCCACACATCGATACAGGCTGTCTTATCCTTATACGCTTCAGGTCGTACAACTGGCATTGTCCTGGACGCTGGTGATGGAGTTTCACATGCTGTCCCAGTATATGAGGGTTTCGCTATGCCAAGCAGCATCCGCAGAATAGACGTTGCTGGGAGAGACGTGACGGAGTACATGCAACTGCTGTTCCGGAAGAGTGGCTATGTCTTCCAAACAAGTGCGGAGAAAGAGGTCGTCAGAACGATCAAAGAGAAGACTAGCTATGTGGCGCTCGATCCGAAGAAGGAAGAAAAGGAATGGCAGTCCTACCACGGCAAGTTTGAAAGTAAGGTAGTCGAATACGCACTGCCGGACGGGCAGAAGATCAAGGTTAGCAGCATTGGCCAATGAGTTGTAGAGCGTCCATACTCATCCTAATCTAGGTGGGGTCGGAACGTTATCGAGCTCCCGAGATACTGTTCGACCCTGAGATCATTGGCCTTGAATATCCAGGCATTCATCAGATTGTGGTCGACGCAATCAATCGGACGGATATGGACCTTCGGAAATCCTTGTTCGGCAACATTGTCCTTTCGGGAGGTTCAACGCTCACCAAAGGCTTCGGGGATCGATTGCTGCATGAAGTACAAAGACTGGCTATCAAAGACATGAGAATCAAGATCTTTGCACCCCCAGAGCGGAAGTACAGCACATGGATTGGAGGGAGCATTCTGGCCGGTTTAAGTACTTTCCGAAAGGTAAGTCTCAACACACGAATGTATTGCTGGACTATAATTCTAACAAGAGCCGCTAGATGTGGGTGGGAATTGACGATTGGCACGAGAATCCTGATATCATCCATACCAAATTCAATTGAAGGCTTGCGAGGACCGACCATCGTGTTCGTCCCTGCCTAGCATTCAACACGCTGGCCGGGACGACCGAAGCCACATTACCACCGAGCATTGACAGCAAGACAAGGAGAATCGAAATGTGGTACAGGCATAGACCGTAGCAGCGCTACCATGAGTGCTTCTATAACGGGTTCTACAAGCACGCGCAGAGGACAGCCTCTCGGTAGGAGGAACGTGACGGCCATGCTCATGCAGACCGCTCATTGACCGATGATCGACCCCGGATTTCACCAGCGCTTAGGTACCATCGGTACTAACAAGTAGAAGGCGGGGAAGTGCTTCTACTAAGAAAGTGGTATACAGTTAGTGCAGAGCCACGGTCTTCGGTTTTGCAAGGTCTACAGGAACAGGCTGAGAGTGAACAAAGATGACAGCGGCTTCATCCGTTGACGCCTTTCAAAGGAAGGCTTTCGAGGGAAGGATCCCTTCTACAGATTAGGGATAAGAACTCTGAAATGCATGACCTGATCACGCACGACAGTAGAAGTATCGAATGAAAAGTTGGTTGCAGCAAACGCCATTAACGCACAAGCATCACGTTACTTTACACCGAGCCTACTTTCTCGCATACTTAGTATTCCTATTACCCCCAGAAAACCTCTAGTGCTGCCAAGGATACCGAGGCCGACTCCAAGCGCCAGAGCGAAGAAGAGTCCAGCCACACACGCCCCAGTGCCTGAGCTGTGACTGGATATTGCACGATTTTCGTTACGTTTCAACCGAACGCTTCCAAAGGCGTCTAAATTGTAGAGCGGCGTCAACGATTCCCGGCGATTCCTCCGCCCACTCCGCTCTCATTGTCCAACCAGCTCTGGCACTTTCTCCACCCTTCCCACCGATTCCCCCTTAATGACGGAGCGGACTCAAGGCCGGACTGCCTGCCGCTTTACTCCTTCCGCTCCCTCGTGGCTTGCGGTTGCCGTTAACTGCAAGGCGCGTCGCTTCACTAAGCATCTGCGTGACTGTGAAAAAATCGCAATGCTTCAGTTAACGGCATAGTGATTGCAGTTAACGGCATAGTAAACCATCTCGCCTTTCGAACGACGGAACATGATGCTTAGATTCGCCTTCGAGTCAGCTTGGGCTTGCAATTCATGTCAGCTGCATTTCCCAGGCATCGTATTCCCAAGGTTTGCTATATAATCTCCTCTGACTGTCATTTTCACATTTCTTCCAGTCTATACACAATTCTCCAAGTTGTCAACTGCCTTCTATTTACAAACAATCAAAAGCCTCCGGAAAACTCCTCTTCCTGCGCAGCTCAAGAGACACATCCTCTTGACACCACCACATATATTCATATCGCCACTACTTGTCTCTCATCAACCACCTCGCCCCAGTCACCACCACATCCACCGACCAACACAACCATCTCCACCACCACCAATACACCTAATATGCCCCTCCGCCTCACCGAGCCCCACCCCACCGCCTCCCCCAAGATGACCTTTGGCCGCGGCGGTGCCGGCAATTCCACCCGCCTCCCACCACCCACGTCCCTCCACAGCACCACCTCGCACCTCACCTCCCCTTCCTACTCATCCAAATCATCGCACTCCAAATACACCACCGGCCGCGGCGGCGCCGGCAACCTCCACCTTAGCACCGATGAAAGACCCATGTTCCGCTTCGACGAGGAGTTAGAGCGTGAGAGACTCAAGGGCGAGGCGGCGCCGGTATACCACGTTGGACGAGGGGGGAGCGGAAATGCCGTCAACGAGCGGAGGGGCAGTTCCGGGAGTGAAGATAGCGGAAGAACGGGGAGCAAGAGGGGAAGCTTGGACTGGATGAGGGGGGTGGTGAAGCGGGTTTAGGCGGGGAGGCTATTCAATCCTACGGCAACCGACTCGGAAGCCCTACCCACCGGACCATCACTTCAGAGGTCTTCATGTTCTCACGAGTTTCCCTCTATGCATCGGGTTTACGGCTACTTGGGTGGTAAAAAGTCTTTCGTGCATGTCCCTGGCGCGCGCTGCATTCGACCATCCTTTCCTCACATCTTCCTTCGGGCTGGTTCCCGGTGAGTACCGTCACGGAGTTTCACTGAGCCGCGATACCCCTGGGCAGCAACAAAAAGCATAGCATGGCGTTTCGATTAATCAGCAAACAGCAGAGTTGCTTCTTGTACATAGTTCGGTCCATCAAGCTTATTGTAACACCATCACAGTTTTCGTCAATCCGCTCGTTGTTGACTCCTTCTACTTTACCTTACTACACCCCAATGCATCGGCTTTTCCTTACCATCAACTAGAGAATCTTTTCCGGCCAAAAATTCTCAATCCGCTACATTCGACATAGTGGCTGACATGGTCACATTGCTTCCGCCTTACAGCAACCTTGATCCTCTCAAGTTCGAGTAAATTCCATGCTGCTTCTCTCCTTGGTATCTTCATCCCATTAACATCCAGAAAACGGTAGGTAGTCTCATCATCGCTTCTTACGGGCCTACGTGTCCACGATCCCCACTTTTGATTTCCATCATCATATTCTCGAATAACGTTGACAGCATCAGGGAAAGCATTCACCCGTCCTCGGTGGCCCGGCTCCTTCGAGCCACGCGGCCATGTCGAGTTTCAAATCCCCCAAGGCAGCTTCCACACCTCAGCTACACGTCACACGCCACTTCGCACGCAGCCCTAATCCTCTTGTCGTCAGCTACCGATACAGATAAAGGCCTTCGACTTTCCTATAGCTAAAGAAGGATACTTGGCCTCTTGTTCAACAACGTCGTCTACTATGCCATCAGCACCATCACCCCCTTCTCTTCGCGCCATGTCTCCTCCCCCTCCCTCATCTCCCCACTCACTTCCCCCACCACCCTACAGCGCCCACAATCTCCCTCCTAACATTCCAACCCACCAACCCCACTCCAGGTGGCCGACCACACCTCGAAGACCCACCAGCCCTCCTCCGCCGATAGTTTGGCCGCCCAACGACTCCCGCGCCCTGCTCTCCACCTCCCCACCCCACATACCCGACCACGACTCCAAGACCCACCATTCGCGCTCCGCTCGTAGCATGGATGCCCAACGACTCCCGCGCCCTGCTCTCCACCTCCACGATCATTGTTCTCCCACCCTCCCGCCCACGCTCCTCCCACGGCGATAGGCGATCCCACCGTCGTCGTCCCGGACTGCAACCACCATCACCAGACCCGCGCCCCTCCTCCGCCCCATCACCATCCCACCCCTCCAAGCATGGAAATTTCGACCAACCACCACCCCGCTACAGCACCATCTTCGCCTCTGCCTCAGGCCTGCAACCTCACGCCGAGTCCTCTGCTTGCACCCCCGCCCACGCTGAGGCCGCCTCATTCCGCCCCTCCGCCAACTCACCGCTGATCCACTACGCCCGCTCAGCCTCTCCCTCCAGCCCCGCGCTTCCCTCATCGGTGCACGAGCCTTCTGCCCAGGGCCACCGACCCTCCACCAACCCCTTCCGCCATCCACCCTCCACGAACCCCTTCCGACGTCCCCTCCCCGTCTCGGTCCCTCCTGACGCTCCTTCTCCCGCAGACCCATCCCCGCTTCATGGGCATTTCTTCCCGCGCCACGCGTAGCCCCCTTTCCACCGCCTTCATGGTTTGATGGTTGGTGAATCCATGGCGCAGCGGGCGAGAACGTCAGAGCAGGGAGAGAGGGAGGGCCGGATGGAGTAAGTGGGCCCGCGATTGGAATGTAGTGGTCGGGTGCTGGTATCAGGGAGCAGATGAGAAAAGGAGATCTTGGTGGACTGGTTTACTGTTCTACAAAGGCTTTTTGGGGATGGTGGGCTTGGTGTGTTTCGATGAGGGGAACGGGCAGTAGGGATATGTATTGTTCCACAGGCTATATAAGGAAGGCGGAAGGGAGGGAAGATGATATCTAGGCTGATAGAGTGAACCTTAACGGAATGCGCGTGGGAGAAAACCAGTGGGAAAACCGAGATAGGCAACTGAAAGCAAGATCTCCCTAAGGCAACTGCGACACAGCTTCGAACAACTCCGCCACATACGACGTGCTCAAGCCCGTAGGTGCGCTGACCGAGTAGCCCGAAGTGATCGAGGGCTCCAGATCAAACACCACACCTGACTTCTTGCCCGCGCAAAGGCCAAGCCCTACATCCAAAGAGCCGGCAGCGCAGTCTGTGCTACTGATGACTTTGTCCGTAGCGAGCGCTTGGGAAGAGTTATCGAGCAGCTTGCGCTCCAGCGGGCGAAGCGAATCCTTGGGTTTATATGCTGTGCAGCCGGCCTTGATATCTATGCCGCGTCACATCAGTCCTCACTCTCCCAAAAAAACCACAGACACAGATGTGGAGCCAACATACTAGCCAAGAAAAAGACATAGCTCGACGGATTAACAGCCGCTTGCGACGGCGGCAGATCCACAGCGGCGAAGATCCCACGGGCCTCCTCCTCCAGGCTCGGGACACGGAGGTAGAGATGCACCAGCTCGTGGAACAGCACCGACCACTGCGTCTCCCCCAACATAATGCCCATACTGTAACGCCCGCTCGGGAGGTAGCCGACGCAGTGCTGTGATGCCGGTTCCAGGCGGGTGGTTAGCAGGTATTTGGGACAGAGGAAGACGGTGGTCGACTCCTTGACCCACAGCGCCATCAGGCCGCGCACGGTCGCGCATTCGGCGTGCACGTCGCTGCTGAGCACTGAGGGGACGCTCGGGTTGTCGCACACGATTGTGGGGTTGTGTGCGCCGTCGGAGGTGGGGATGGAGGCGCCGATGGCGATGCGCTCTAGGACGGCCTTCACGGTGGTGGGATCTACGCCGCGGAAAAAGGTGTTGTAGAGGGGAGTGCCGGCTGGCCCGGCGCTGTCGATGGATTCGAGGGCTTCTTGGATGGTGAGCCAGATCGATTGCAGGAGCTGGGCGATTTGGTGGGAGTGTTGGCCGCAATAGACGATTCGGTAGTTTCCGCTGGCCATCATGGCGTTGTGCTCTGTGCTGTTCTCAGTCGCCTCGAACAATGACTGGGCAAAACTTCAATTTGCTGACCTTGGGCATATCCATAGCCAACTATACAGAGGCCGAGCAGAAACCGAGCGATCCGCATCTTGTAGAGCTTTTGCTTAATGTATGAGATAGAGATTTTGCAGTGCAACTCCAGCACGAGCGATCGAGTTGTATAAAAAGTTCGGGACCAGTGCTGTCATCTTGCAGGGGAACGAAACATCGCATATCGCATGCAAGACTTGCCATTTTTGGGTCCAAGACACGACCCGTCCAAACCTCAAGCAGTATGGCCAATGGCAATTCTAATGGGGAACCTTTCGTCCGGCTGGATTATCCCAGCGAATGGCCCTCCCAGCTATAACACCAGGTCTTCGGACGGGACCAAGCGTCAGAGCTATGACCATGATGGGAAAGGGAGCTTCCAAAGCCCAACGACTTCCGAGAACACTCAAAGAGAATAAACTCACAGTGCATCATTGAATGCGAGAAACGTTCATTGGTGATGCGTCTATTGGGATCTCGAAGAGAGTCTGGCACTGCGAACGGTAAGGCATTTTGGGTGATGGCCATTTTGCGCGACAGGTTGCAACCCGGCTTCGATCACCGTAAGGTAAGCTGCGCATCAGTCCGTAGATCACGGCTGAGTTTATCGACGGACGGAGGCAACATACCCCCTGATCCTCTCCGCACTCCCGTTCAACCAAGCCCTCTCCCCACCACCTCCAGCCTTCACTCTTGCCTTCGATTTTCCCTCTTTCTTCGCTTTCCTCTCCCTCGCCTCAATCCCCTTCTCCACCGCCTCCTGTAGCCCCTCGCTCCAAACCAACCCACAGTGCCTCTCATACAGTGCCACCAACGCCTCCACACATGCACTCACCTTTGCGTTATCCGCCACGCTCTGTGTATTAGCCGCAAATAGCAAATAACACTTCTCAAGCATCTCCTGATCAAGATTATCGTGCGTGGGGCATGGCGCGGATGAGGAGATTAGGGAACGCAAAACGCGCTGCACGAGGCTTTGAGCGGCGGCGGCGGTCAGGCTTGTAAGCGCCATCGGGGATAGCAGGATGAAGAAGGTAGGAAGCGGGAGAGGGCGAATGAAGTGCAGAGAGTGGTCATAGAGGTCGTAGAGAGGAAGAAAAGACGAGGGAATAATAGCAGAGACGGTGGCGAGAAGAGAGAATAGCCGGAGGCGGAGTGTAAGGGCTTGCATGCCACCGAGAGTAGCGGCGCCATTAGGGGTCTCTTCTAGTAGTGGAGAGATTGGCGCAGTGGAAGTAACAGGGTCGCCGTCCTCGAGGTCGGAGGAGGAGGAAGAGGCCATGTAGTCTCCGTAGTCATCGGCCTCGATGTCAATCTTCTTGTCAGTTGTGCGTCTGCTACCCTGGTCTTTCTTTCTCAAGCGCGTTTCGTTCTGCCATATCTCACAGAATACAGCCAAGCTGTTCTTTGTACCGTCCGCGAAAATGGCGCGCAGAACTTTGCGCTCGTGGCCAGTGCTCAGGGTATCTGCAGAAAAATAGCGAACAATCATGCTCTTCTGCAGTACTATCTCGCCGTCTCCATCGGATTGAAACCATCGCATCTCCCAATCTTTCTCTAAAACTTGTAGCATGTATTCAAGCCAGAGACTCCAGTGCTCCCAGCGATGTGGGTGCGCGACGCTGCAGTTGAACGCCCAGCCGACGACTTGCCAGAAGTCCTCCGCCTGCGTCCATAATGCGCCTGTAGTGGCCAGCTCGCTTGTTATGTCTGTGTCTTCGTAAGAGGACGTGACGTCGTCCGTTGTACGTCTGCGCGCACTGCGGGTGGAGGTTCCGATGCCGGAGAAGGTGAATGCATCTTGCAGGCGGGCATTGATGGGGCCCGCGAGCCTGAGCACGAGGCGCAGATAGCGAAGGGAGAGGGTGGAAACTTCGAGATGAGAGGCGGATCTAGCGCGAGTAGTGAGGGTTGGGTGGACGATAAGGGTTGCGGCGAGGGCGAGGTGTTGGGGTGGAGGTAGGAGGGCGGGCGTGAGGGAGGCGGCGCCGGACGTGAGGAGAGGGATGAGGAGGTTGAGTGCTTGTGTGTCTACTCAGGTTGTCAATTGGAGTGTTCGACTGAGAAATTGAGGCACTCACACAAGCCTTCTTCAAAGTAGATGATGCAGTGTTCACGGAGCTCGAATGGTAGTTGTTTGACGGCGCAGTAGCTTGGGAAAGATCGGCCTTCTTGGCTGGGTGTGGGAGGGGACGATTGCATCTCTTTGACTAGAGAGGACCTTGCGGATCGAAAGGATTTTGGAGAACTCATCTTGGCTCTTGCTACCTAATACCGAAGTATGGGGTCGCGCTTTGGAGCTCAACGGGCACGCGTTGACGCACTTTCGGGAGCTTTCCACCAGTGAGGTCAAATGGTGGGCAACCCGGAGACCACCCGTAGCGTCACCTAGGCGCCTCACCGTTCGACCTAAAGGAGGGGTCATCCAGCACACCAAAGCCTACCGCTAACGCCTGAGGAACCCATGGAACTTCGTACTTTTAGCGTCATTCTTCCTATCGAGTGCTACGGCTAGGCAAATGTTCGAAAGATTAGCAGCAACACATTATAAGAGCATTTTCTCCTTCCACCTCGTACCGAGGTACCAGATGCAGACCCTCCGGCTCCTACCCGATCGAACACGTTACGAGGCGAAATTGCCTTCGTGACATGACCGTCACTCGCTACGGTGTTGGAATGGCAGTGGGGTTTGCAGGGCCAGCATCAGTGCCAATACATTCATTTGTGTAGATGCAAATACGTATGTACAATTGTATGAGTGACCAGACCCATGCTTAAAGATCCCTACACACCTAATTCCGATGCAGCTTATGAGTCCGCTGGTTGATCAAGGGGCCCAAGTAACTATTCGGCACGCAATATATTGGGTCATCCATGACGCTGAAATAGCTATGGCTGCCACAATTACCCAGGAATGAGCCTTGGGGCCCTTGCTCTACAAACTCGCATTGCCTGTCTGTCACGCCAGTGCAGGACATATCCCATGTCAGAATCTTTAACTGAGAGAGACATTGAGTGTTGATGCCCTGCGCGTTGACAGTCACGCTTTTGGACTTGCCGTAATTGCCATTGAGATTACAGGCATAGGCGTTGTCAAAAAGGAGTTGACCTGTAGTGTATTTCTGGAACATGGTGGTCATGAGATCGCCATAGCCGCGCCCGATGTGGGAGAAGTCATCAAGACCAAAGGTTGAAGCATAATGGCCGCTGTACCACCATGTGTCACACACGTTTTGCGAATTGTAGCCTTTGCAGTCGGAAAGGTCGTAAGCAAGATTGTTTTGGCTGCCGTTTGTCGCGAGCGATTGGATGTTGGTGTTTTTGGCTATCGTGCCGTAGACATTGTTGCCCCTGAGGCCGGAAGAAATAACGTAGGTGTTAAAAGCGTAGAGAAGATAATCGGTTTGATTTGGAAGCGACGGCGGTGTAGCTCCAGTGAAGTTGCCTTGCTTGGCAAAGGCCATGAATTCGCTTGCATCTGCCATAACCGAGGAGACAGTATTGTTCAGATTGTTCTGGACTGTGGCGATGAGGTCGCTTAGCTGACTCTTCAGGTCTGCGATTTGGAGGAGCGCGGACGCTGGCGTATCAATTGGGTAAAGAAATCGTCCAATTTGGGGAAATCCAATGATGGCGTTTTCAACAAATGTGAGTCCGGTCCGCAGTGAGTCCGACACCTTTACTGCATCCTCCACAGCGCGGTCGAGCATGCTTCCAACATTGAATCCCAGACCAGGCACCACAGCAAATATGCCAGTCAAGGCGATCAGGATGTCGTCCATGATAAGAGTTGTGTCCGAAGGGGGATCGATCAATTGCACAATCTCGTCGACATTAAGTCCAGCTGTGGCAGCGGCACTGCCGACTGCTGTATACCATGATCCAAAGAATTGATTGATCGCTTGAGCCGAGTGTTAGCTAGACGGTTGAGGCACGTCCATTGGTACAGTACGTACCATAGAGGCTGTAGGCAACATAGAACACTCTTGTATCCTGACCAGGAATCACTGGTGGAGGGGTACAGGTAGATAACATGATGCCAGTGCAGTCAAGTTCTGGGTAACCAACTTGCCTCAAGAAGCATGAGGAGAAGCCTTCGTTTTCGTAACAAGTATTTTCCCATATCCAATTCGCCACCCAGTAATTAAGCTGTAATTCATCCCAACATTTGTTGTCCCGTCCGGTTGAAAGGTCGGAGCAGTTGACTACCATGCGGGTGCCACTCGTATTTGGGATGAATCCAGGCTGTGCTGTTGTGCCATTGATCCCATTGTCGCTATACATGTTCTGAGATTGTTGAGTTCCAGTCGGTGCATTCTGCGCTGCCGCCGTCCTTGCTTCAACGCTGATGACGAGTGGTAGCTCGTCTGCCTTGTCGTCGTTCGCCAGCGTTTGAGCATGTTCGGATCGGGATAGCTGAGGTAATGCAGCGACGTTGAGGGCAGGTAAGACAAGGAAGAACAGCAAGACATGGCAAGCTAGACCCGCGACCATTGAGACCTAGGCTTCTAGGCTTATGCAGAGCAGAAAGGGCCGTCGAGCGACATGAGAAGATCGCATGGTAATGTATAGTGTGAGGATGGTGCTGGAGCTTTATCTGCGTGGCGTACGCGGCATGGCGGCGGAGTAGCTGCCATACTGCCGTTCAGCAAGATAAAGTCCACCTCCAGATCATGATGTAACGCCAGTGACTGGTGTGTTTATCCTGGACCCACCGCTCATGGTTCGGTCAGGGGTCATCTTGAGCGTGACCGTAGATGCGGTATAGTCTTATCACGGATATGGGTTGGAAGGTGTGCTGATGCGCTTTTTGCTGGCAGAGTGGTATGCCGTTGATCCTTTTGAAACGCAGTATTTATCAACAAAAGATAGAGCTGGCTCTGTGTATCAAGTTTGATACTGTTCATCTCCTATTGATTGGGTGTGAAAGGCTGATTGGAAGATGCCTAATCACTCTTGTTATCAGAACTCGTCGGCTTTCGCGTATCAACAAACGAAAATAATTCACTACGATCTTCTAAATTTAGGCCTCCCATCAACGGGTTGATCCTCCGACTAATTGTGGGTCCTTCGTGGGATGACTCGGAGCTGGTAAGTACAAGGATATGAGAATCCACATGTACGGGAGAGGTGATAGAGTCTGATCTCGTGACGTATCCAGGGACCCTCTTGGAGCTTGAAACTATCGCTTGGAAACTTCGATTGGCACAGGCTGAAGCGCCTAGATTCGCGGCCGGAAAGCGACCCCCATGGAAAATCCCCGACAGATATGAGATATCAGTTCCTTTACGCTCATGGTGTGGCTCTACAATCTTACTGATAAGATTGATCGCAAGATCGAGTATCGCCGTTACCGATCAGTGGCCGGGCTCTCATAGGTTCGCTTGACGGCGTGAATGACGAAACGTGGAAGTGAAGGCAGACAAACAAGTGCGAGGTCAAGAACGCTTATCTAAGAGACAGCCTGGAATTGCGAAATATCCAGGAGGAAACAAGCAGGAATAACATTTAGGACCTGTCTCAACATCAGTGAGGAGATTAATGGAGCGAAGGTCAGCTCTATCTACAATCTCAATAATTTGAAGACGATGAGATCTCACATATCTGCCTTGACAGTTGAATAAGATAATATAGAGCGACTTACTTATGCCTTTAATGTAGCGTGAAAAGACACATAGTAGTATTACGATACTCTGACTCGGGACGCTCTACGAAAGGTGAAGCTCGAGTCTCACACGGACAGCACAGCTATCCAGAAGGAAGTCGGTATCAAGCCGGCAAGAAGAACTTACAGTTAACCCCTGAACGCGTTCGGCAGAGCGTCCTCTTATCGAGCCAGCTTGTCACCTTGCATCAAATTTTCAGAAGCATGCGCTCTGTGCCAGAACTCGATCCGTCTCTCAACGTTCTTGGTTATCCAACAGCGATTGGACCCGCGCAGCGGTCCTTTTTCCTAGCAACCATACGACTCGTATTGACCGCGGAGTATTCTCCAAAAGCCCAGGACAAGGTCGGGGTTGAGATGTATGGCCAGAACCATCAGATGTGGCAAAACTTAATCGGACAAGATGGAAGGCAACGAGGCAATCTTTTCGTACTGGCCTCATCCTAGGGCTGAGTGCATAACCCTAAATCTGGGATTTGACTGCATCCCAGCCGCCCATTCGTATTGCTGTGTCTCGACATCTGTGTTTTGACATGTGGCTTCAATCTTACATAGGATGCCGCCAGCATCTTGTTCATAAGGTCTTTTGTTCTAAAAAAACCCGTTATTGCAAACTCAGGTGGCTCGTGCAATTCATGCAATCTCAGACAGAAGCATCAAGATTAGATAGGGAGGACTACTGTAACAAGACTGAACCGCATCTCTGACTGCTTCATGCAAATTTACTCTCCTACACAGAAAGACTGATAGCGCGATTTGCGAAATTGATTTGCGAACCACAATAGAGGGACTGTTCCGTCCCTCATCAACCGAGACCGAACGTCAACCACACCATGCTGACGACCTAGAGTGTCAGAGGAAGCTCAGCAGTAGTCTTATCCATTGCTCACGCATCCGAGGCTACATAGCCCTGCTGCACGGCGAAAGTCAATTAATATTTTACAAGGCACCTCATGAGCAATTCACCCATAGACAAATGAAAACTTGGAAAGCTGGCTTACAATACTAGAAGAAGCTATAGCCAGCTCTGAGGCAACCGGCATAACAGGAGCACGCCGCTGGGTCGACTTTTGTTCGATACCGGCAAGATAATAAGGTATAAGAGAATAAGGGGCACCACGCTCAAGCTCTGCGCTTGCCACCGCGGGAATGTCAGCAGGAGCGGCAGGCTCAGCCTTGAGAATAGCGACGGTGGAGACTGTAATGGTGACAGAAACGAGACTCGTCGGCTGCATTGTTGCGGATGGGTGGAGATCTCGAACATGTGCTTGACTTCCGAGATCCTGCTGCATGCTTGAATCGTGATGGATTGGTTCTGGCTTCCATGTATTGCTGTAAGGAGAATCCAGGAGAATGGACTGAGGAGTGGGAAGCACCTCAAATTTGTGATAGGGGAGATAGCGCTACCCCGGATAAGCAGTGTGGACTCTTTGTCTTCTAGACGAACCTGCGCTTTACAGCTGTGGTATGACCTGAGTCCAGCTCCGAGAACTTTTCAGCAATTGCTCGTAGCTAGAAGACAATGTTGATTGCCTAAGAGGGGAGCGTCAGGAAGTGCCAAAGGACACTTCATGCTTGAGCTGGCTATCAACCCTTTCTGAGCAGCTGCGCTTAGCAAAAGCCGTACAGTGAGCGTAAGAAAGAACGATTGCAGAAGAGGATACTTAGTCTTCGGCTGTCGCTAGCGAGCAGCACTACAAAGCAATGAAGGCGCCCTAGCACAGTCTCTTATAGATACTGTATATAGACATATGAGTACTGATTGGCTGAACCAGAAGACAGCTACTAAGATTGAGCATGGTCCATTGGACACAGGGAATGTTGAATGAACAAGGGTAGGTGAATACGCTCTGATACGCAGTAGCTAATATTGAACAATCATCGCCAGTGATTTTGTTGGTTGCATGACCAAGGATTGCTCTTATGTCGAACCTTCACGGAAGTCGAGTAAGCTACTGTTCAACGCTTTGCAGCGATAGCAAAGTACAACGCTTCTATTCTATTATTGGGTTTTCTATGCTACATGTACAAGACCAGGTGCTTTTGCTCATGGTAGATGGTAGGTTGTCTGCGCATAGCTGTTGGCAAGTGGCACATAGCTCCTGATGGCGGAAATTCTGGTGGCGAATTTGTGCAATTGCAAGAAGTTAAGTGCTCGCTTTTATCAGTAAGCTCTGCTCGTACGCTTCTTCGAGCCCGGTGTGGTAGAGGAAGCCTTCTTCGAGATTGTCGGTTTCGAGGGTGTACTCACAGCCAAATTCTTTGGCGTTTTAAGGGCATTGTTGGTTGCGGACGATGATTGAGGGGTCTTCTTGGTGGCTTTGAGTGGACCTCTGTATTCTTCGTCGTCGTCCAGATCTGGCATACTTGGCTCGTCGTCGTTGTCATCGCTGTCGTTCAGCATCGGTATATCCCCATCAGCTTCGTCCTCATCTCCACTATCTTTAACTTTCTTCTTGCTCTTCTTCACAAGTGAGGATTTTGAACCCTGCTTCTTCGATGGACTACCAGCCCCTCCTTTCCGAGGCCCTGTCCTCTTCACAAGATGATCAATGACACAGCCATCTTCCCAATTTGCACTGCTCTCCCCTGTCGAGGCGCGGCACCTAGGACACGTCTTCCCGTGCTTGATGAATAGTTGATGCAAATCGTACTTTAACTCATCCGGAATCCTGACTTCTAAGTGACTGAAGGTCGTGTCTCTGCCCACTCTCTTCTTATTAGCGGGAACCCAGCCAAGCCACTGGGCTAATCTGAAAACGTGCGTATCGACTGCGAAACAATCGCGCTGCATGCAGAAGAGGGCAGTGCATGCGGCAGTCTTGACGCCAATGCCGGGGTATTTGACGAAAGTGAATATGGCGTCATAAGTAGGCAGGCTGTAGTAGTGATCCAAAGACAGCACATCTTCTTCTGCTAGTGCGACCTCAGCGGCCTTTTGCTCGTCGGTTTCTTCATTGGCGCCCGTAGGAGCTGCAGCAGCTTCAGGGTTGGACTTCGAGGCAAGGTGAGCTTCTCGACGTTCTTGGTTCTCCTTGTAGACCATATCTAAAATGGCTTTGATGTTCTTGCTCTTCGCTTTCGCCAGCCCACCAGAAGCAATTGCGGCTTCAAGGTCGGACTGAGGTGCGAGACGGACAGCGTTGTAATCGACACTGCCTTTTCCAACACCTTTCACTACATTGCCGTAGCGAGCAACCATTCCCTGATATGCGCTACTTGAGTTTTTGCCTGTTGTTGCGGCGCTGAGAAGAGTCCGGATGAGAGCGTCAAGGATGGACGGGACCTGGCCGCAGCCAGCTACGATCTGCGATGGTGGCGGAATAGTAATGGGTCGTCCATGGCAATTAGGGTGGTGTTCTTTGAGAACGCGATGGACCTCGTAGCATTCCTCTGGTGTTGGATGAGGGTACTCGGGGAATGGAGAGACGCCAGGGGTGAGGCCGTACTCATTTGTCTTGGGTGGTTTCGGCGTCCTAGGAGCTTTGGGAGTCTTTGGCTTCTTAGCAGATGCAGGCTCACCCTCAGAAGTGCCGATACTCTTCTTTTTCGGCGTAGATTTGACGGCTACGCCGGCGTTAGAAACATTGGTCGATTCCATCTCTTGAGAACCCGTGGAAATTCCGACGCCCTCTTCAGCTTGAAAATTGTCCTTTTCATCATGCTCTCCTACCTTTACTGACTCTTCCGTCGTAGTTTCCCTCTTGAGTGATGGCTCTGCGGACGCCAATCCTTCTTTCTTGACCCGACCTTTCTTAGCTCTCAGGACTCGGCCCATATTGTGAGGAAGCTCCTCATATTCATCTTCAACTTTGTCGTCTGCAGGTCGTTTGCGTTTCTTGCCTACATTCGCAGCTTCTTTCGTTTCCTTCCCTCTGGGATAGGGTGCCACCTCCCCTGGTGATTGGAGCCCATTGTCTAGGCCCGTCGTATCAGGCGCTCTTGAACTATTGCCTTTCTCCTTCGAGTTTTGCTTCTTGGTCGAAGCAGCATTCTGTGTCCTAGCTTTGGCTGTTGTGGCTAATATGGCTTTTGATGGAGCTTTTCGAGTTGGAGCACTCGAAGATGCCAACTTGGCTGCTGTGGCACGCGTAATACGGCCCATTGAGCTTTTCGATAGACCGTGCCCAAGAGTAAATAGATTATTGAGCCTATTCGACCTGGATTGCAAGAGGTGCAGACTGGTCAGCGCTCTGAAGAACAAGAAAGAGGTTATTGGCTTTTGAACAAGTGACGACTTCAGCTGACAGAGTAAATGAATGGCTGTAGTGAAGCACCCTGACTAGGAAGGACATTCAGACGATCTGTAAGCACCATGGAACGGGCGTTATTGCCAGTGACTATGAATGGTGGATGAAAAGACTGGCATACTTTCGATCGTTGGCGACATGACGCTTCACTAAGGCCGAGCACTAGAATTAAGGTAGTGCTTGGCAGGTCATCGTTCTTCAGACTAGCGATGACGTCACCCATACATATTGATGGACTTTGGACCATAGATTACTGTACTCAACGACAGAGAAAGGGCGCAAGTACCAAGATCCGTCCAACATAGAAGTGTCCTCACGTCTGCTACGAGTGCACTCGTAGCAGGCGTGGGGACAGCTCGGATGAACTGAGTGCTTTCATGGATACTAGAAAGCCATGAAGAGTGTTCAAAAATGGAGCGAGTAGGGGATCTTGCATTCTCCCTGGCTGCTCGGTGCCCCAGTGCGATCGCAATCAACTGGACATTCGATTCAATCGGATGCGACACTCCTGTTGAACCAACTATCGAATTGTACCAACAGCAAAAGTCAGTAAGGTCAGGTGAGGTTGTGCTTCATTCTGAGTAGATTTTCTTTCACACTCAGGATCTTCCGTCACATTGTCAATTCGTTAGGCTACTTGATCCGGAGTGAATCTCCTCCGATCATAGCTTTACTATCTTTTTGTCTTCCTGATACACAAAACTACCACAGCACCTCTTTCGCCTTTCATTGACCTCAACCTCTACCTGTTGCTGTCATACAGATGCCACCACGCAATGTCGAAGCGCCATACGTAGCGGCGATATCATCCTCACGATTGACTGCTTACTTCATCCATCAATTGTCTTCGCGATCTTGCACCTCAGCTTCGTGCAAACAGCGGTAAGAACAAATGGCCATCATAGAAGACTATTTTTCGTGTTTGCTGGATATGACTGAGAAGCGCATGCGGGCGACAGAGGTTCACAGTGCGAGGCGGACAGTACCTAACCAGGTTTACCAGCTCCCTTGTGATTGTCGAGTCTGTGCACAGCAATTGCGAGCTGTCTCAAAACAGCAAAGTGAGACTGCTTTTGTGTACACTGGTCGACTGAGCGATTCAGAAGCTGCCGCGTTAGCTCGTAAATTTGCCGAGTCCCTCTTCGCGGATCTCGAACATGTTCGAACAGCCTTGCGATCTGGGGAGGAGCTGATTCGGAGACGGTGGCTGAAAAAAAGCAATACCAAAAGGAAGACATTCTTGAAGGAGCTGCGACCCAGTATGTGCGAGAGTCACGATCCGTTCAACGAGACCCAGATCATGTGTGGCAAGACAATAACGACTTTTGGCCATCGCGATACCCTTCTGTTACCTTATCTGACTATCGAGGTCTTCTCCAAAGACGGGACTAAGTTGCTTCGCCTTCTTCACCATCGGGTCTCTGATGCTCCAGAAGCATGGGTAACCTTCGATAATCGCCAAATACTCCCAGGCTGGCTATCTGGCGCGTTTGAAGAAAATTTCAACGGTGGTTGCATCACGATGCATGGCGAAACATACGGAACTTGGAATCCATTCGACATAGCAGCGGGTAAGTGATTTTATGGGGTATGGCCAGAGATCATGGATATCATTACTAAGACTAGTCAAAACAGTGCATAATGGAGACAGTTACACTGCACCTAGAGCTCTCCTCATACTCGAGGCACAAGCAAGCCTAGCCAGTTTCCTCCGTGATTCTGTCACAAAACTACTTGGAGCCGATGGCTTAACCGTAGAGGAGACCTCGGAAAAGCTCACGCTTTTGGCTGTCGATTCGAGAGTGCCTTCGCAATACCAGGAATCCTCCTGGCTACAGTTCGGTATGAATTACTACAACGTAGGTGATCTCAGAAATTTTATCCTTATGCAATATCCAAGTGAAGATCTATATCTGTTGATGAGGCTATGCTGAGTCTTAGTCTTTGTAGGAACCCTTTTCTCCTGCCCCCATCTTTAACAACCGTACAATGGACCAGCTTGTACAAATCGTATCCCAGAAGCAAATGGAGATTAAGGATCATCTATGGCTTCTTCAAACAGACCCTGCATATTTTTACGAGGTCGCTGCCTACTGCCAAATGTATAATCTGAGCACTATCTCGGGAGCAAAGTCGATAAAAGACGCCAAATTGCATAATCTAGGAGGCTGAATCATCGTGTATACGATTACACAATTGCAGGACTGGGATTTTATAAGCGAGGAGCTACGAAATGTGCGAAGGCAATCTGAGACTCATCGTGAAGGCATCAAACCCGGCAGGCAGCTACCTGAAGCTTACGACCAGGCTCTTGGTCGCCTAGACTACGTGGTGATCAATCGTCTAATTCACAAGTCAATGCACCTGAAAGAGCAGATGTTCACGTCACCGACTTGGAGATCGATGTGGAAAGTCGATGAACATCTTGGAGATGGCAAGATAACCGCATCATTTGATCCAAGTGGGATGAATCACCTTTTTGGCTGCCTTATGGCCCTTGGTGCTATTGGCGAGCGGCCGAAGACTGCAGGGTAATTGTGAAATATACTATCATCGGAAACGAACTTCTTGTTACATGACTGACTGGGTTTAACGCAGATCCAAAGATATTGCAATCATACTAAAATCGCTGGACATGTATTTAATAAGGTGTGGCCAAACGGAAGCTTCAAAAATAGACGCAGTCACTTACAGCAGGATCACCGATATGGCAGCCATGTACAAGGTTTTAGCTGCAATACGCATGCATAGGCCTTCGCCATCTGCCCACTATTCTTCCGTCGATGAAATCTTGAAGACGCACAATTCAGAGAAATGGCGATTATGGCGCCGTTTAACGGAGGTTAATGAGATCGTCGACGATTCACGACATTTTGATTTTGGTAATGCCCTGGGCAATCTCGAAGTATTCCGCATGCCGACGGGAAAGAAGACTCAAGATTGGCTGGACCGAGCCGACCGTGCGGTAAGCATACACTGTCCGTTGCCGTCTAGAAAGCGGTTTGTTTGTCGAAGGAGATAAACTAATGACAGCAATCTAAAGAGCGCGAAGCGCTTTCCAGAGTGTGGTCTACCGCAAGGGAAAATTACAAAAGAGTGTACCGAACTCTTAACATTGACGCTGGCAACACGGCAGACATAGTCAAAATGCTGTCTTACCACGACTCACCAGAAGTCCAAGCCGTGGTGGCCCGGGAGAGGGAAGAGATCTACATGAAGATAGTCCAAAACAATGGTCCTTCAAGATTGTCAACCGTGCCGTATCGGACTTCGATTCCACACGCCTCTGCACCCAGCGACATGCCCGAAAAGGCATCAAACGCCACTACATCAGCCAAGTCAAAGATCAAGACCCGACCCTCGGACTTCTCGCCGCTCACCGAATCACAAAAGGCGTCGGAACCAAAAGCCGGCATTCTCCTGAATCCATCTGAATTGCGGCATTTACCACCCCTTCCAAAGAAATCTAGATCAGTCGATACCCTTCGCCTGCTCTTTCCGTCGGCAACATCCGACCTGCAGGGCACAGTTCAATGGATGGATTTCGTCACCACTATGAGTGAACTAGGATTTCATGGAGAACACCGCGGCGGATCAGAATGGACCTTCCAATCATCTGGTCATATCGGAGACGACAGCGCAGAGCGGAACAGCGAAGCGACAGTGCAGAGCGAAAAAGACACGGTCCGTAATAAGAGAAGTATTGTCATCCATCAGCCCCATCCCGAGCAGAAAATGGGCGCTATACATCTGCAGCAGATTGGGAAGAGGCTATGGAGGCGCTTTGGGTGGCAGAGGGACTGGTTCAAGGATTTATGAGCCAGGGTTGAGAGGTGGGCACCCCTTCATTACAGATCTTCAATGGATATGGAGAATAGGTCGAAGTTTCAGCCATCACTCACAAGCTAGGACCTTTCGACCGGTTGGTTGCGATTCAGGGATGAAAGTAGTCCTTACTTGCAATGAACAGAGAAGGATTCTAGCCTACGAGAAGAGAGTGTATTTAGAACTGGGAGATTAGACGGAACAAGACAATACTCTTCTACCACAGTTTAGCATTCTCTACAGAGATCTTTGTGATATTGTACTCCACTCCGGATTATCCTTTAATTCTAATAAGTATCATTCGGATCGACGGATCGCCTCCGAACCTCGTCGCAAGTGCAAAGCACACGATCAGGGCGAAACAAGCAGCCTCATAGACCATTGCCGTTGTGACTCCTTCAAGAGTGAAGACAGAGGCTTTTGGACATTTCTGATTTCGGTAAGTGATACCCTAGTCGACAGTCTCCAGAATCTTGAGCACATCGTGGGATATTAAACAGTCTACATCGCTGTCTTGATGTCCTCCGCTTTGACGACCGCAACAACGATACCTAAAAGCTTACTAACAATCTTGCGCTCCGCTACGGTTTGAAGATTGTCGTACCATTGACACAGTCGAACGCTTTTCAGCGTCACTCGAAGTGTAGGACCCTCGCGAGGTTCTATGACGCTCGCGGTAGAATGCTAGTCCTCAAAAACTACAGATTTCTCCCTACTCCTCGCCAGTCCTGATTCGTTTAGTCTGTAATCGTTCTCTATGTTGTTCACCACCATGAAGAAAAACTAACTTGCGCCGCGATAAGGCTTGCTGGCTCATTCCACCCGTTTGTGTGCCTGAGTGCTCAGAGCATGGAGGAATACTCCGGGACTGTTCTCCTGGATCATGCATCGATGCCCGCTGTACTGGAAGTTGAAAGTACATCTCATGGGTATAAGTAGTATACTTTAATACGTAGATGGTCATGGCGCGCCACAAAGGACTTTTTCCAGCTCCTGTTTCAGCCGCGTTGGGTTTCCACCTTAGGAACGGACCGTAATCCCCCGAATCTAAGCCTAATCGAGCCATGGCCCATGGGCGCGGCTATTGAGAAGGCCGAGGACAGCTTCCCATCATTATCAAATAAATTGCAACGTAAGGCTAGGAAATTTGCAAGGCTGAGGATGGTTTATGGACCTCTTTCTCCCAGTGAGAATCCAGCAAATTAGAGAATTTGATGATATTTCACTTCTTGCTGGTATTAGCGCTACAAGTTTGTCAGTGAATAATTTCTACCGGCCCTAAATTCGCAGAATCACCCTCCTTCGCACGGCAAATCGTGTGTCCCTGACCAAATGGGGGTGGACCGCTTTACTTCTTGTTTCTACGTCTTACCAATATGCTTGGCATTTATTGTCGGATGCGCTATGTAGTCGCAACGACAGGCCGTGCTGCCCAAGGGAGAGGAGTTTCGCGGTGTCATGCAGGGCTGCTCATCACCCCGCATACAGTAAGTAAGGTATGTAATGTACGTACGTACTCCCACAGCTTTGCAACCACCGTATAAGCTTTCAGCCCAAACGCGTATCTTTCTAGCATTTCCTTTGAGCTTGCGTCCAAGATAGCTGGCGATGAAGCTTCTTTAACCTCCTGATTTCCATAATATGCTTCATCACGAACGTAGAAAGCATAAGGGACATTCAAAACGCTCGCACGGATCCAGTGCAAAGCAGGCCGAGGAGAGGACGGAGAAACATGGACTCTTCTCCTTTAGCTCCCCCAGAAACGCTCTTAATGAGTCAGTTTACAGTCTGATCAATCGTTGCCATCTTGATTGACTAAATAGTGTTGTTGCCATTCATGGACTCGGCGGCGATGCCTTCACCACATGGACAGACAAACATGGCCACATGTGGCTTCGAGATACTCTGCCGGGCAACTTGCCCAACTCCAGGATATGGACGTACGGATATGATTCAGCGGTGGCCTGGAGCGGCTCGGTCTCTGGCATACAAGACTTTGCCCGCGACCTCCTCGAAAGACTTCTCGGTATTCAAACCTCTGCAGGGCAGATAGAACGTCCTCAGATCTTCATTTGCCACAGCCTTGGAGGCATAGTAATAAAAAAAGCATTGATATCAGCAAGCTTGTTGTCAGACTATGAGCCTGTTCGACGTAACATCAAGGCTATTGTCTTTATGGGAACGCCGCACAAAGGATCTCGACTCTCGAGCTACCTTACCCCCTTACTCGTATCGTCAACGGTTTGCTGCCCATGAGTCCCTTTCGGTCGGATCTTATTGGAAATCTTCAAGTCCTGTCACGAACCCTTTCTGAGGTTTCTGAAATGTCTGTCCAGGCGTTAAGTGAAATTACCGTGATATCGTTCTATGAGCAGAAAAGAATGAAGGGCGTTAACTCTCTTGTAAGACGGGCAATACTTCCTTTCCGACCAGCACGAAGGTGCAGATTGCTTTAAGGGGAGGAATGGGTATGAGAAAGAGCCTAGAACCGCCAGATCTGACCCAGCAACAGGTGGTCGAACCAGCGTCGGCAATATTGGGTATCGTAAACGAACGGGCGATTCCTATAAATGCAGATCATCGGAGCATGGTGAGATTCTCGTCTAATGAGCCAGAGAAGTACCGTCCTTTAAAGAACGCCCTCAAAGGCATTGTCAACAAAATTGAAGCGGGTACTTGCAACTTTTACGCTCTTGCTTCATTTGCGCTGACTGGTATCAAGACAAATTACACAGTTCAAATGCGTTAGAATACCTACAGAAGCTCCGTTGTGTTGACTACGAAAATTTATTAACGGAATCAATACAGCCCTACCCAGGCACAGGGACTTGGCTTTTCGAAGACCAGTCTTTCCGGGTGTGGGCGAAGGAGCCTCTGTCAAGTATCTGCTTGGTCCGAGGTAATGCAGGCTTTGGAAAGACAGTCATTGCCCGAAGTATCGTCGAAAATTGCAAATTGCGAACAGACCGGGTGGTCGACCTAGATCCCTTTGGTACTTCGGTTGTTTTGCACTATTTTTTCCGGGATGATAAGATTGAGACACTCTCTCAGTGTTCACTTCTGCGTTCGCTCCTCCACCAGCTCCTTCTTGCATTTCCTTATATCTGGCACGACATCGAGAACAATCATAATAAAAGCATGGGAGTTCTTGCTGGTCAGCGTAAGGAATTTACCTTCCGGTCTGACTGGCTTTGGAATGCTCTGGAAGACGTCTTAAGCCTGAAAATATGCGAGCATGCGGTACTTATCCTAGATGCACTGGACGAGATTAGTGCTTGGGAGTTATCCTCGATCCTGGGACGGCTTATGGAGATAATCCGTTCGCTCAATCAAAGTCAGCGGACGCAGCGTATCAAGATACTTGTGTTCAGTCGTCCAAATTATTATATTGACAAGACATTTCCCGGCGCAAACGTCACTCTCCTGGACATGGGCCGCGACCAGACCTTGAACGATCTCCGGACTTTCGTTTCAGCGGTTGTCCCAGAGTTCGGAAGAGAGAATAGTTTTCCTGAGTCTGCCATCTCAAAAATCCAAGATCGAATCCTTGGTGGGGCTGACGGAATGTTCTTGTGGGCTCACTTAGCATGGGAGCACTTCAAGCAAGGCGCTACTGTCTGGAATAGAGCAAAAATCAAGAGTCAGCTCGACTCGTTGGGCCAGCTACCCCGCAGACTCGGAGAGCTGTATGGCAAGCTACTTAAGTCCATCGAAAAGAGTGCTAGAGCGGAGCTTGAGCGCGCTTTCATCCTTATCTGTGCAGCTGCTAGACCGTTGGGGTGTGATGAACTTGGCGAGATACTCGCAATAGAGAGCTGGCACCAGATTGTCTCAGAAATAGATACACCATTCGCGATCGAGGCAACTCTTTTGAAGCTTTGCCCGAATCTTTTCAAGATTGACCTTGATGGTATGGTCAGCTTTGTACATCTCTCACTGAAGACTTTCCTTCTCGAAGTGCTTCTACACCTGGACTCAAAAGTAATACACCAATACTTTGCACGAAAATGTCTCAAATACATCGGGTTTGAAGACTTTAAAAGGGATGCTATCAGGGATACGACACGAACCGAGGATGATGGGTGTTTGCTCCGTCAGCAATATCTTCTCTATGACTATATTGCTTCGTCTCTCAAGTTTCACATGGAACAGATACCTTACACTGATCCAATCTGGGTTCAATATTCAAAGATCGTTCATAATCGTGACGTTTTTCATGCAATTGCAATACCAACTCACACGTTATGGGGCCATGCAAGTTCTATTTCCACGTCCTTCTATGCTGAAACCCCGTTGAGGCATGTGCTCAGGCTAGGAGCCTTGGACTTAGTGAGGAGCATTTTACACGAAGGATACGATGTCGATGAGGAGGTCTATCTTTTCTCGGACACGTCTAGAAACGCCTTGCACAGGTTTTTCAAAGAGTGGAGCTCTGAACACAAAGAATGCGATGTTGATAAGGTGGTCTATCTTTTCGTAGAAACTCCTAGAACAGCCCTGCACGAGTACTTCAAGGATCAAGCCAAGGCATCACTTCTCCTTGAAATGGGGGCGAACCCAAATGCTAAAGACAGATGGGACAGGACTACACTCCATCTGGCTATATACTACAACAAGCTGGATCTTGTCAAAGAATTATTAGCTCATCCCAACATCGACGTCAATGCTGAAGATTCCATAGGCGATACTCCGCTACATTACCAAGAATCTTCGGTTTCCTTCCCAACATTACTCTACGATCGACGAGCTGATGTGGGCAAAGTGAACAAAGCCGGCATTACCCCATTCGCTTCATCTGCTCTTTGGGGCGACGAGACCGCTTTCCGATGTTTTGTGGAGCGTCCTGACTTCGCTTTTGGTAGCCATGTTGGGGTTCCTAGCCCTCTAATATGCGCTGCTCAGCAGATCTGGAAAGATCTCACTCTTCAACTGATTATGAAAGTGCCTGACGCGAATACGCACCAGGGCCTTGACGGCAAATGTATAGTTCACTGGGCCGTCATCAATGGATGGGATGACGTGCTCCAAGCAGCTTTGACTCTCGCAAAAGCCAATGTGAACGCAAGGGATCACTCGGGAAAGACTGGGTTGCACTATGCCGCCCAGCTAGGCCTCTACAAGACCGTACGACACCTGTTACGGTATGGCGCATCTGCTCGAAATCAGGACGTTTTTGGTCGCACAGCGGTCCATACTGCTGCTGTTGAAGGATCTGATGACGTGCTGAGACCTCTAATCCTGGAATCCGACTTGGACCCTGACGATGCTGATAAGCAGAAACCTTCACTTATTCACTGGGCTGCATCATGCGACTGGGGCTACCTCATGAAGATGGTCCTTGAGATCCCAGCAATAGACACCAAGAAGCGCGATCATCACGGCAGAACTGCGTCTCATGTTGCAGCCCTTTGCGGCTGTCCCAACGTCCTCCGTACTTTGATAGATTACGACACCTTCGAAGCCACGGAGACGGACGCTTTTGGGAATACATCATTGCATTTAGCCGCACGAGGACGGAGCTTGACGGCAGTAGAGGTCTTGCTGCCACATTTTGATGTGCTCAAAGGCCGAATAAATCGCTGGGGTCAGACTGCTTGAGATGTTGCTGTCGTGTACGGAGCCCACGATATCGAAACAACGCTTGAACGCGCCGGCCTCAGGCTTCAAGTGCCACCAGTCCCTGAAAGCGGAGCACCTGTCAGACCTCTCTATGTCGAGTACGAGCTGTACAGTCAGACGCCCGAACACCTCGCCCTGGTACATTATGATCCTGAGTGGGCTTGGGAGCGCACTAAGAGCCGTGAAAGAAGGATTCCTGAGCGACGTAGACGCGAGCGGAGCAGCAGCCCCGGTTTCAAATTCTATTAAGAGCAACCTGGGTAATGTATGGCTTGCTCAAGGGCTAGTGTAATCTCCAAGAGGCTCATGGACGTTTACGACTGGCGACGCATGGTAAAATACATACATTTACCTCTTCAGCAATCAGCACCTCCACCCTGAGATCACTTTTAAATTTAGCACCATATCCAAGAAAAGGAGTCCAGTGAGTTTTCTGTCCCTCTTTCACCCATGTGATATTTTCCGGGCATCACTTGAAATATGTGTCGAACGCCTACTATATGAGAAGTCGATTGTACACATAGGGAAATGGCAAAATAGGTGGCAATATAGGTAGCAACGCTGTGGCACAATCAACGCTCTCTACGGCTCGAGCCTCAGTTGCGTTGATGGCCACCCTGCACGGCCTTTGATTCCTTCCCCAGAGACAAGGAAACATCCTCAAAGAGCGCAAATAGAATATGAAATTAGTGGGCGATCTCTCTCCTCACTCTTATTGTTGATTTTGCGTTGTGCGTTATGCCGGCAGACTTTAGAGGGGTCGGTCGAGCGCGGTTTCGGTCTGTTGAATTAGCTGTTATTGTGACGGCGCTGGAAGCAGATTTCACAAGATTCTGAAAGCATGCACAGGAGGAAGCTTCATCAAATTCGAGCAGTCCAGCACCAGAGCAGTTCTTGGCAGACCTCTCGTTCTTAACATGGATATTGATGTACTTCGAACTATCAACTACTACACTCAACGATATGATGAGATCGCGAGTACCAAGATTCGTCGAATCCAGGAAGCTCGGATGAATAATCAGGGTTTCCTCGGATACTTGGAAAGCCAAGCATCTCAACCAAATTCCCTCAGTCAACGCTACCAAGCAACCATCGCTTGGACTACTTCCTCAACTATCGTTCTCGAACATCGCAGCCCTCTTTCGCCAACGATTGTTGGGTATGCACCATCTCCCACCATGAAACCCACCCTCTCGCAATCCCTCTACACCCAATTCCCCCTCCTCCACGCTCAACCCACCCTTCCCGACTCTCAAAGCTCCATAAGCGTTGAGCTCGCCATCGGCGACGGCTGGTACCTTCTCTACTACAAGCTCTGCAACGAACTACAATGCATCATCGACATCCATGAGCTCGACCCCACGGCATACCATTTCACAACCGTGAAGCAGAAATTTGGAATTCTACGAGTGTATCTGAGTGCACGCACAGACGAGATGATGAAGGCTATAGGGAAGGCGGTAGAGGAGAGCGGGAGGACTTGTGAGAGGTGTGGTGGGGAGGGGAGGTTGTATGAGGAGAGATGGATGTGTGTTAGATGCGAGGGGTGCAGGAGGGCGGACGAGGTAGAGCGGGTGGCGGGGACGGCTAGGTATAGGGTGGAGAGCGGGAGATGGGAGGCAAGATATGATAGGGTTGGGGGGTAGACGATGTTATGAGGTGAGTGGCTTTGCTTGACGATGCAACGGGTGAGATGAACGGGTATCCCTTTGTCACAATTCCTCAACATTTCTTATTTCGCGAAGCATCCGGTACAGCTACCAGATCAAGGCGTTTGGGACTAGTCTACGTTCTGCCGTACGCCACGTGGTCGTTACCAAAGATCTCAAATTGTGCAATCCTTGGATTGAGGTTGTTAGATCTTTTGTATTTTTATATTTTCCTTCTTCAATTTTTTTTCTAGTATCCTTTGGATCACTAAAATAGGTGGACATGTAAGAGTTATTTGCATGGCTGAAAATCGCATTTACTTCCCACACCATCACAGCTACCCCTTCCTCAACCTCCACCATCCCCACCCCCTCCACACCCCCTAAATCCCTCCCCCCACAACACCCTCCTCACTAGCAAACCACCCCCCCCCCCCTGTTCCCTCAAACCCACCCACCCCCTCCCCCAACATCTTCCCTCCAACCACATCACCACCCCTCCCCTCCAGCCCCGCATCCACCCCTACAAACTGCACTACCGCCTCCTCTTTCCCCCCAAAGTCAACCCAGCACCTTCCTCACCGCGCTACGCCACATCTAAAACCCCGATTGCTGACATACTCGCGTGGCTACCAGCACATCACCACAAACTAGCACCATTTGCAGAATAGAGTGGTTTTGCAAGCAAGCTTAGGATGGCTGATTGCACTTTCGATACGATGTGCTGGGGGCCGATTCCGCGGGATCGTGTATAGCGGTTTAGGGGGAGGAGGTAGTTGGGACGAGGCATGGGGTTGTGGGGAGGGATGATGTCGTGGTGGAGACTATACGGATGTTGTAGAGGATTGGTGTCGGGTTGGGGGTGGATGGTCGGATTACGCATAGGTTGGTGGGAAAGGGGGCTGATAGTGTCTTCGAGAGCTCGGTTAATCGTTTTGTTGTGGTTGTATCGAAGATTGATGATGTGTTGTTTGGGTGATATAGGGTAGGAATGGGGTGCGTTTTGGTTTGGTGGCTCTGCTCTGAAAGACGTGTTGGCGGAGTGGCGATGGTATCTTCGGACGGGAATTGATCGATAGCAGGAGTGGGAAAGGGTTAGTCCCATTAGAGAGAGCACTTGAATCAATGAAATTGAAGAGGAAGATGTGTGAAGGATAATGGATATACGTGATAAGATTGGCCCCGGAGAAATGTACTTTGCCAGCGTGTAGAATACTTTCCGCATACATTCAATCCTGTTCCAATTTGGGCTCCTGCGCTAGCCTTCCAGTGTACATATGTTCAATCAAAAGGCCCAGCCATCATATCTGCACATGGCATTTCCCGTCCTTTCGGAGCCCTAGAGCTTCGACGTCCTATCGAAGTACATCCTCAATCCCATAGCCGCCAGCAGCACCAAGGCATATCTCGTGACGGCGCCAGTCGTGCTCCCTGCGCCCAGAGAAAGAATATACCTCACCAAATCAAACTTCACCTTCCCCTCGCGATCAAAATTCGGCTTCAGCTCGCTCATTTTCCTGAATTTCGCTACCTTGCCCTCGTAAGGCGGATACCTCACGTCCAGCAAACGTTCCATCCAGCCCGGCGTCCGCGTGATGCTGCGTCGGTGCGAGAAGCAGTCAAAGCTCGCCTTCCCTCTGTAGGCGCCTTGGCCTGAATCCCCTACGCCGCCGAAGGCTAGGGTGGGGATGGAGCCGTGCGAGAAGCTGTCGTTGACAGACGCACCGCCAGAGCGCAGTTCGCGCAGGACGCGGTCGGTCTCGCTGCGGTTGCCGAAGGGGTAGACTGCGAGAGGGGTGGCGTGGACTTCGTTGGCTATTCTGATCGCCTCATCGAGGTTGTCGATTGCAAGGATGGGCATGAGGGGTCCAAATGACTCTTCCATGATCAGGGGGTCGTGGAAGTCGTCGACTTGTAGAAGTGTGAGTTCGATGAACAGATCCGCCTCGTCGGAGGAGCCGCCCATCAGGACCTTGCCTTTGCTTTCGTCCATCATGGACTTAAGACGCTTCCACTGGCGGTTGTTGACAATGCGGCCAAAGTCAGGGGATGCACGGACACCTTGTGGGAAGAAGGTTTTGAGAGCAGCTTTCATCTCGGCGACGAAGGCGGGGAGGACTTCTTTGTCAACCATGGTGTAGTTTTGCGAGACACATACTTGACCGGCGTTGACTGTCTTTCCCCATAGCAAGCGTCTGGCTGCGAGTCTGGTGTCTGCATTCTTGGTGATAATGGCCGGATTACGACCACCAAGTTCCAGTGTTACAGGTGTCAGTGTCTCGGCGGCTTTCTTTGCTATGATCGTACCGACGGTGGCAGAACCCGTATAGAAGATTTTGTCCCACTTTTGCTCCAGCAATCTGGTCGTTTCGGCGACGCCGCCTTGGATCACCGCAAAGCATGTCGGGTCAAGCGCACTTTCGATGATCTGTTGCAGGACCACTGCCACTTTCGGAGCGTTCTCGCTAGGTTTCAGGACCGCTGTGTTGCCGGCTGCAATAACACCTATGAGGGGACCAATGGCAAGGTTGACTGGGAAGTTATAGGTACTACGACTTTATCAGCGAGCACATGGAGATGTACGATGTCCGGAGGGAGCACTTGTACGCACCCAATGACGAGGACGCATCCGAGGGGATCCTTTCTGATTCTTGGACTCATGAGCGCATTGCTCCACGGAATGTCATCAGGCTTCTCGTCCTTTGCCCATTTCTCCAGATTCTTGCAGACAAAGACAATATCATTGGTGACCCAATCGATCTCGGTCAAAGTAGCTTCGAAGACGCCTTTGCCCAAGTCTTGCTTGTTCGCTTCGAGCAGCTCAGCTTCATGGTCCTTGATGCTGGTATCATGAGGATTAGTATGTTATGTGTCTGTCGAGTCTCAGAATGAGTTGCGTACGCCCAATAGAGCTTCCGTAGCTGGACGAGACGTAAATCGAGCGGTCTTGTCCTGTGTGTATGGAAGGTTTGGCGGACGCGCTGTACGACGGAGGTGATATCATCGATAGCGGTATACCTGAGATCTGGTATGCTCGAAGCCATCTGGCAGCCTTCCGGAATTTTGGTCCTCAAGTCAATAAGGTAAGTAGAAATTCCTGCTCTTGAAGATGGTCGCTTTGGCAGCTTTGGAGCGGAGATGGGGTGGTAAAAGCCGTGCCGAGGCACAGCTCAGAGGGTATTCAGGGGGTTGATGCAGGGAAGTGAGGCCGGCGGGGACGAAAGCAGAATAAGGTACGAGAGCTCAGCAGAGTTGCTAAGGGGTATCGATTTCTAAATAGCTCTGCTATGTTACGAGTTCAGCCAATGCAACAGGCCAGTCGTACATCTACATGCAAAGCATATTCCCAGCCCCTGTCTACGTTCAACGCCCATCATGAACGCCTCCGTCAACGCCATGCTCGTTGACGCCATGCAGTGGATGCCTCTACACAGGTACATCATTTCTTCTTACCTCTCCCTTTGCCCTTGGGGGTTGTACCCGATCCACTGGATGCCACACTGCCTGCTCTTGATGTCTGAGCAGATGTCGACTTGCTCCCATTCTTGACAGCCTCAAGCTGCTTATTCTGTGGATATTCTTAGCAAGCATTTGGAACATGGCGGCAATAATCATACCTTGACGCCGTTCTTCGCTTTCTTCTTGGCTGGAGCAATTTCTTCTTCCATCTCCTCGTCCTCGTCATCCCGTTGTCGGATCTTGCTTACCCCATTCGTCTTTCCGTCCCCAGCCTCAAACTCCCGTGCAACAGTTGTCAGCAGAGTCGCACATCGACGGCCGATCTCAATAGGTGTTCGGCTAAGGAAAAACCAATCAAAGCGAAACAGAGGGCTTTCGCGGATCTCGTCACGTATTCGCTCATGGATTCCCTCGCCGTCAATGCCATAGCGGTCCAACATGACAAGTAAGAAGCGGTCTTCCTCCTCAGTATAGACCTTCTTATTCGTAGTCGACACGGAGTAATTGAGTTTCAGCTGCTGAAGAGGAACGCGATACATTTCCATCTTCTTCTTCAACATTCGCCGCTGATGGCTGAGTTTTCGAGCTCTCTCTTCACCAGCCTCGATGGTGCCAATGTACTTGGGGTAATCTTGAATGTCTCGGTGCTTTTGCCAGAAGACTTTGGCGTATTCACGGACTTCTTTCTCGACCTTGCCATCAACTTCGTCGGCAATAAGGCCGTAATTATGGCGGCCATGCTTTGCTGAGCCATTGATGAACTGCTGAAAGTCTCGGCGGTTCCAATGGCCAAATCCTTGTTCCGACATGATAGCCTTCTTCTCTTGCTCATCCTCAGTCAACGGGGTAGCATCGTCAATCTCTCGCTGCTCAAGCGCGCGTTCGACTTCTTTGTCATCCTCATCCATGTCTTCGTGATCCGGCAAGGGAACTTTGTACCCGATCTCCTTACGGAACCAAGCCGTCTCACGGTCCTGCAGGTCGCGGAGTTGAGGAGGAAAAAACTGATAGTCGTGGATCTGGACTTGCTTCGGTGCACGAGGTGCCTTTGGCTTGTTGTCGGCTGTTCGCCCTCCTGTAGAGAGCGCTTGCCTATAGTACTTATCCATGGAGTAAGACTGTTCCTTGCGTTCGCGCTTTGATGGGTTGATCCAGTTGACACCGATATCTTTCTTTGCGTTCTTCGTAAAATCTTCGCCATTCCACTCATACGCGTTTTCGGACGTGAACTTTTGCAAATCGTCGATACCAAGCTTCTCATATCGAGCATTAAGCGCTTTTGTTCTCTCCTCACCATGCTTTAGAATTTCATCAATATCATCGTCGGAGAGATCCGACTTGCTAGCGAGCAATCCGGTTGGGCCTTTGGTTTCGAATATTTGCTCAGCACCATGTTGGATCATGTTCAGTAGTTCATCCTTGTTTGCTGCGGCCTTTGCGGCTTGTTGGGCTCGTCCTTGCTGGATGACCAATTGATCCAATCGTAGTTTTTGTGCGGCGCGCTCTAGGACTCTTTCTTCTATCGCTTGCTCTGTCACAAATCGGAAGACAATGACCTGCTTGGTCTGTCCAATCCTGTGGGCTCGGTCCATCGCCTGGAGATCCGCCTGTGGATTCCAATCGCTGTCAAAGAGGATTACAATGTCAGCGCTAGTAAGGTTGATGCCAAGACCACCGGCACGAGTGGTAAGAAGAAAGACAAATTTCTCTGAACCAGGCTTGTTGTATTCATCTATAGCTGCAATGCGATCCTCGTGGGCAGTAGATCCGTCGATTCTGTTGTACTTATGTTCGCGGAATACGCAATAATCCTCCAGGATGTCCAGGACACGGCTCATTTGGGAGAAGATGAGAACCCTGCTCCCTTGCTTCTTCATTCGCGTCAGAATCTTGTCGAGCATCAGCATCTTGCCAGCGTTGTAGATCAAATGCTCGTCGGTAGTGTAAGGGGGGCCTGGCTCTGCTCCTTCGAAAAGATACGGATGGTTGCAGCATTTCCTGAGCTGCATGACAATATTGAGAAGTCTTGTCTTGGACTCACGCTTGCCCCCGGCTCCGTTGACAGCATCAATGTCTTTCTCTAGTATTTTCTTGTACCATTTGACTTGCATATCAGACATGCCGATATAGAGATTGATCTCCTTCTTGGGTAAGAGACTCTTTTCGACATCGCTCTTCACTCTTCGCAATAGGAAAGGCCGAAGCACCCGATGCAGTTGCTGGACAACTGTATCCTGATCGGCTTCTTGATTGGAGAACCACGAGTCAAAGGCTTCTGAGTCGCCGAACACATCCGGCAGAAGGAAGTTTAATAAGGCCCAGAGTTCGTGTAGGTTGTTTTGGAGCGGTGTGCCTGTGATAAGAAGCCGATTCCTCGAGGAGAAGAGGCGGATGATCTGGGCGAGTGATGACTCTTCGTTCTTGATACGATGGGCCTCGTCAATGATAATATATTCCCAAGCAAACTTCTTGAGATGATTCTTTTCACGGAGGATCATCTCATAACTCGTTATGCAGACATCGAACTTCTCGTCGATCAGCCGGTCGTTGATTAGCTGGTGTCGCTCATCCTTTGCGCCTTGAAGGATCAGAACATCCACCTCTGGTGTCCACATAGTGAATTCACGCCTCCAGTTGTCCAATGTCGACTTTGGCACAACAATAAGATGCGGCCCTTTGATATCGCGAATATGTCGGAGATAGCCCAGGAAGGCTATGGTTTGCAATGTTTTGCCCAACCCCATCTCGTCTGCTAGTATGCCAGAAATGCCATTCTCGTGTAAGGAAACCAACCAATTTAGACCAGAAACTTGATAGTCACGCATCTCTCCGTTCTTGATGAAAGCTGGCGATTCGCGGAACAAAGTCTCTGCATTGCCCCCACGCTTCTCATCTTTCAGTAGCTCCGCGTCTTCCTCTTGCTCAGTCCTTCTTCTCCGCTGAGCGGCAGCACCGCCTGCTCTGGCGTGTCCTTTTCTGGTTTTGTGTGAGTCCTCCTCATTTTGCCGATCGATGGTAGCCATTATCTCCTTAATCCGAGGATTGGGGCTGGCATCGATGAAATGGCGGAAGAGGTCTGTTAGCCCCAGCAGATATCGAAAGCGACGGATAGAGTCATCCTCCTGTTCCAAGTACAGGTAATCAGCCAATTTACCTACAACACCGACGCCCGGCAGACCCACCTTCGACTCATCCAGACTACGATGCTTCTTGCCAAAGACGCTCTTGCGCAGTTGAGATGCTTCCGTTCTTCGTTTTCGACCATCAAAGGTAGTGTCGCCAGCGATACTGCTAGCGGTGGTATCTAGATTTGTATCAGAATCCTCGGACAAGTGTTAGCTACGCCGGAATTTGTTACTGGCATCGAAGGGCGGTGGCTTGTAGACTGCTTACGGAGTAATTAGGAGTATCTTGGTAATTCTAAGATTCAACAAGTTAGCTTCTAGGATATCTCTTTCATCGTCCGTGTAGCTGCATGTAGCAGAAGGGTCGGACAGGAAGGGTTCGGAAGGCCTACTGGGGTGTTCTCGTCCTCATTGGCTCCATTCTTGATGCTGTTGACGTCCGCCATTGATGTGTCTGATGGCGATGACGCGCCGTTGGCATTTGTTGGGTAGGCTTTGGAGGGGGCCATGTTTCCCGAGCAGCTTCTTCAAACTTAGTCCGTCTACTCTAGGGACGCGCCAGATTATTGCGGAATCATATGATCGGGTTCCTCGAGGTAGTAGTTAGGAGCTAGATGTGTCCGCACAGTGCTGGTGAAATGTGGGAATGGTCAGTGAGTGTTGGCAAGATGATTGGGGAAAGAGGTCAATGCTATCAAGAGAAGAGGTTCGCGTAGAGAAAGTAGGGCAAGATGACGCTAGTCCCGATCTGCCGCAACTTCCTCAATCGCTCCAACCCGGGTGCTAGATATGAGGACTTCGAACGTGCTACTACTATAGCTTGTGTGACGATGGATGTTGGAATCCTCTGATCAAAAGCCCTAGAAGCCGCACAATCACTATCCAGAGCTCGGCAGCGTCTCTCTTCACTTTGCGGCTTAATATCACGGTCCATTCCCTCGAACAAACAAGTCAAACAGACTCGCCTGGCTGCCAAGCCGCTGCTCTTTGAAACGCCGCCTCGGCCGTTTTTGTTGCGTTGGTCACCCTAATCCCGACTTCACCACATGCCGATCTGACTGCGACCTAGACTCTGCGCTTCCTTTCCGTATCTTTCCACCTCGCCAACTGTGTGATCGTATTGGCATACACTTGATACATTCCAGTCATTTCTATCAAAGATTTTTGCCCACTGGGCTCCTCAAGCTGTTCTGCAGTACCCACCTACGACATCTGCGTTCTGCATTGCCTCGTACCGCTAACGACTGACGATTGCCTTAATGGACTCGATGAGAAGCTTAAACACATCTCTTCCTCGATCTCCCAGAAGAAGTCAACCACCAGAACAACTGCTTCAAGCCTTCAAAACAGCAGCACTCTCAGTCACAAATCTATACAAGACCGCTGCGGTGGACCAAGCTCGAGCACGGACGGAAGGCTACCAAGAGGCACTCGGTGAAATACTACAGTTTCTCGATAAAGAGGAGCTGGGTCTGCGAGACGGAGAAGGTTGGCGGGTTCGCCGATGGGCCACGGAAAGATTAGATGCAAGAAGTCCTCCGGTGTCTACAGGCAATGACAGCGATGACGATCGAAGAGAGGGGCGACGGCAGGCGAGGAGTAGCTCTCCTGTGATGCAACGCGGCGAAGTATTGCAAGGAAGACAGACCTCTACACCACCATCTCCAGTACGGAGCGTACCGACTACTTCCCATACTTCTGCTCCAGTACAGCAAGTCAACGCTACAACCACAAGACCCGACATCTTTACCTTCACGTCCCCTCATCCTTACCCACAAGATCTTGATATGCCGCCGTTAGAGACAGTGAACAGCAACACCTCACAGTCAGAAAGCCATCCTCCAGCTCCGAGCAGCACTTTGGCGCCGACTGTCCGAGTTGAAGTAGTACCCAGAGGATCAAGGACGCCACACAGGAACGGTACCCACTCATCCAGGCATAGCAACAGGAACGCCAATCCAACAAGATCGTTAGGTACAGGGGCCGGTACGAAGAGGAGAATACAATTTGGGGACTATTTTGATATTGGGAACCTTGGGGATGGAAGAGATGGTTCTGATAGAGGAAGTAAACGGGGACGCCTTGGATGACTGATTTGCATAGAATACCCTGCATTTTGATCCTCGAGCGTTGAGCGAGCGAGCATCCCAAACGAGCATGAAGAGCGGCATAGGGCATAAATTTGATACTATGAGCCACACTGTCAGACTTGCTGATACGCATCGTAGTCTACACACATCATTCCCAACATCTTCTTCCCCCTGGTCTCGTTAAACATGCCATGCATCACTGCATGTATGAATAACTTGTGGCTACTGATCGTCCAGCCATTCTTGTCACTCCACGAGGTTCATTTGAGCGAGTCGTCGCGTTCGAAGGCCACCATTCGTACCGGGTACGCACCCCATAAACCCAATCTGAAGCCACGAGAATCGCCGACTTCTTGACCCTTTCAGACTCCTGAATCGTCAAATCCAGGAGTCCTCATCTTTCTTCGCCGTGTAGCCTATCTCAATTCAATTCGCCAGGCGCCATAACCCCATCGCCACAAGAGAGCCAGCAATACCAACAAGCCCCGCTCTTCTCGACTGCATCCCAAATCTGCTACCGCTTTGAATGATCTTTGCCTCTTGTAATTTTAGCTGCTGGGTTCCAGAGAAGTAGCTGTAGCCTCCGAGACCGATAAGCGTAGCGGAGCCTGTAAAGCAATCAACATGTTAGCAGATATCCAGTTGACATTGTATGAAACATTGTTCTTGTGGTTCTTCGGAGCGAATAGCCATTCGTACCCGTTAAACGGCAAGATAGACAGTCATCCTGCTTGTCTGCTTTCAGAGCTTCAGACAGCTTCTCTGGCTTCTTTAGACTGATCAATTGCGGATCTTGCAACATTCTCTCATTGAGACATATGATATTGTGTTTCCTGATGCTGAGGTCTCAAAACACGAGCTTCTTGGCAAGCCTGCTGAGCGAGATATGACTTTGGCTAGGAACAGGCGTGTAGGATCGAAGGTGCCCCGGTTGGCTACAGCTACAAACAGCTGATCGCGTGCTGTGCTTCGATCTAGGTTATCCTAGTGACCGTATCTTCGCGATGGAAAAGTTCCAGGAGTAACGGATCACAAGCGCTGATGTGACAGCTTGTAAAAGGTGAAGAACAAGATAAAACCACGAGGGTCGGACGAAATGCACTGACAAACCTCGAGTAAAACCCCAAAAGAGTTAGTTCAAAGACCCTGCATGAGTGATCAACGGATCACGTGCCGATAGCTAGACGAGATGCGTTTCAACTCTTTCACTCTTTGCATGTTCCTGAGGTGGGTCTGATGCTTTCCAGAAATTTAATGCACTATCGAAGCAGCCTAGGTCTGCTCTCTGGCTAGCAAAGCTTGCGGTGATGCGAAAGTGAACATCTTCTTTTCCACCTGACCTACACAGGCCGCCTCACACCTTCCGCTCTTATACCATGACAACATCATGACAAGTAGCGCCATAGAGGCGCTCTATGTCTTCGATCAGAACGATGACTGTATCCTCGAGCATGTCTACCGCTCCAGACCGGCGCGTCCGCACATCATTTTCCCGCTCTATATCGCCCATCCAGTGCCACGACCTGCCTTGATGAGCCTGGATACTAGCCCGGCTACTGTACTTTTTTCCCTAGTCCATTCCAATCTGCTATTCCTGTCTCCGGCATCGACGGATGTAGAACCCCTGTTTGTCCTTGAATTTCTACATCGAGTCATTGATGTCTTAGAGGAGTTCCTTGGCTCGCCTTTATTGGCAACCAAGATTGAAGCCTCTTACGATGTCGTTGCGCAGTTGTTGGGGGAAATGTGCGATGCTGGCAGTGTGTGCAACACAGAACCAAATGCACTGAGGGATGACGTAGAGGTCACGGGTTGGATGGGCAAGCTCTTGGGAGGAGTCGGGCTACCGGGGTATGACCAGAGTCTTTGTGGGATTTCTCAATGGCTAAAAAAGTATTCACAGCTCATCACCAGCGCTACTCCCTTCTGGAGGTCTGAAGCAGCAGCTGAGTCTCAATTCATCGAACACTGGCTCGGCTATCCCCTGGCGCCGCGCAAATGTTCGTCATACCAGCAATGAGCTCTATGTAGATATCGTCGAGACTGTTTCTGTCACTCTGGCCCCGTCTGGCCGACCATTGGCAGCCTTTGCGAATGGTTCAATAGCGTTCACAGCTAAGATCTCCGGTGTGCCTGATATCCTTCTCACGCTTTCCGCGTCTGGTGGGAAACTGGGTCTTGAGAAAGCAATCGAATTGCCAGTTTTCCACCCATGTGTGCGACTGCAGAGGTGGAAAGATCGACCTGGAGAACTAAGCTTCATACCTCCTGACGGCAAGTTCGTCCTGGCGGGCTACGAAGTAAACCTACTATCAGCCCTGTCGGACCTGAAGTCATGGTCCAATGCCAATCTTCAACTTCCTGCATCTCTAGAAGTATCGAAATCCCTTGGTCTCACAGGATCAGATTTCGAGGTGAGTCTCTTGCTCTCGCCACCCACATCGTCTGGATCAACCCCGTCTTTTGCGTCAAGGCCCGGCCCTGGATCAGCTCGTGGATCAGGGCGGTCCACTCCCATCTTCGGCTCCGGTGCTACCTCTTCCGCAGCTCCCACGCTCCAGGATGTCGTCGTCTCAATACCTATTCCATCCGCAGTTCGCAGCGTCACAGATCTCCGCGCCAGTCGCGGCGAAGCCTACTTTACTCCTGCTGAAAACGTCCTCGAATGGCGCATCCCGACGAAAGAAGCGGCAGCTGCTGGTAACGCAACGCTTCGTTGTACAACTGTCGGCCCATTCAGTGATGAAGATGATGATGAAGCCACGAATGGCTTTCGATTCGATGCTTCCAGCGGTGAGTATAACGAGTACGAGACATACCAAAGTTCAGCATCCGAGCCCACCAAAGGCACTTCCTCCATTAGAGATTCACGGCAACAGCAGGAACAGCGTGACATGAAGAGGGTTGAGCAGAACAAGGCTTTGATGCCAAGATCTGCATTTGTGAGCTTTAGTGTCAAGGGCTGGTTGGCAAGCGGGATCCGGGTTGATGGCTTGGTAGTCGATAAAGGGAAAAGCCGCGGTCTGGGAGAGGGAGTCAAGCCCTATAAGGGAGTGAAATACTTCACTGTCTCGAGAAAAGGGGTTGAGACTAGGTGCTGAGAGTTGACATGAAGTACGATCTAAGATTTACGAACAGAACGCATGAAGACATATGAGGGCGTCGGGATCATCTGTATCTACTACTTCTCGTCCACGAGGAAGTATCTCTGGTGGCAAATTCGACACCTGTCCTTCACACAGTCCATCCATTGTCCTATAAGCGCCCAGCAGACTTCTCAGGAGTCTATGGACGCATTCTCCCAACTACCGCTAATCCTGTCCCTACTCCAACATCCTCCAAATCTTACCAAGTACTCCAAATTAAGAATAATATCACTACTTGGCGCCTTCCCTCTTTCGCTCCGCATGAGGTGACACGGTGCTAATTTCAGGGACTCCCTACCTATATCAAAACCGGTAGCTTTGCATACTCGAAAACAATTTGACGGAATCAACATAGCCTGATGGCCCTTAAATGAAAGTGGTCAAACGGAGAAGAAATCCAATGGTATGGAGTCCAAGCACCCCGAGGAAGGAGAAAAGTGAAGGGGTGATTTGAAGCAGCGCATGGATGTGCCTTTCCAGTCCTTGGACTCCGAAATATATAAATTTGTTCAAGGATCAGGTCTCTATAAGCAGGCCCTCGATGGTTAGGAGGTCTTCCCTGTGATTGTCCAGAACAACTTCAACGAGAGATATCTGGCCGAAGATTCAGAACGTCGGGGGCTTCGCTTTCTCCTCTCTGTTCTCCAGTGGTGCGGGTTTAATTTTAACCGGTGGCGTGTTTGCTGTCGTTTTATTCTCAGCGATGTCCACATTCGATATAACACTCCATGGTGCTAGGAGAGACGGGATGGTATCAGTCCGTTGTCGTCCACCATGCTTTGCATCACCAACACCCAGCGCTCCCTCAATCATCCACTAATCGAATAGCCCCTCTCCGCACTTCCCTCCCCTTCCCACCCTCCCCCCTCTCCCGCCCCCCCTCCTCAAACCCCCCCTCCAGCACCCCCACCAGCTCATCCAACCTCTGAATCCACATCCCCGTATGCTCATGCCCCTTCAACTCCCCATTCGCCTCATTCACCAACAGCACCGTCGCCGCCCCAGCCCGATGCCCCGCCGTCATATCATCAATCGAGTCACCGACCTACATCAGACCTCACATCAACACTCCCCCTCTGACTATAGGCCGATTCGAGCGAGAGGATACCATAATCAGCCCCTCCCCTCGATCCCCCAACCCCCATTCCCGTGCCACATGCAATATCCCCGCCGGATCCGGTTTCGGCGGGCGGAAATCCCGCGTCACGATCGGGGCGAAGGTTTTTCCGGGGAGGAAGGTCTGCAGGAGATGCGTCACCGGGCCGCTGGCGTTGTCTCGCCATCAGTCTCCCCCTCCTTCGCAAAAGCGTTGGTTGGTGGGTTTTCGGACTCACTCGAAATTACGCGTGCATAGGGCCATCCTTATGTTCCGGCGCTCGAGGTAGTCGATCAGCTCGGTCAGGCCGGGCTGCGGCTCTTGGGATAGCATGGCGGTGGATTCGATGGCGCCTGGGTAGATTCGGGAGTCAGCATCCCTCCTTCCAATCAATGCAATGAACAAAACTGCATGTATTGGGAGCGGATACAGCTGAGACACGTTTTGCGCTTCTTGAAGACCTTGGAAAGGGCTGATAGATGCTCGGAGATTTACTTACGGATGGTGGCGTGGGCGGAGGGTTGGTGGGGGGAGGGGAGGGAGTCGATGTGGGTGAGGATGTCGACTGAGGGGGCGATGGAGAGGGCGGATCTTTGAGAGGAGGGGTGGTCAGTAACAGGTTTTGGGTGGGACTTGGGGAGGAAGTGGTTGCAGGAGGGGGAAGGCGAGACCTCATCTGTTTGAACATGTATGATTGGGGTTTGCTAAGGTAGAAGTGTATGCGTTAGGGATTATGCGCGAAAGGCTAGGATTATATGCGATGGGAAGCTTGTAGATCAAGATCTATTGAAGGCTATAACTTGGTTTTGTGATAGCACTGGGAGATTTCGGAAAGTATAGAGAGATTTGTACGATACTTATACAGAAATGATCAAGCAGAATATTTGCCGCGTCGAACCCCGAGCAGAGATACGGAGTCCCGGATGAAGGTAACCGAACATGCAGAATGAAGTCTAGTACATACCACAGAGTACCATCAACATCAAAGATGATCCCCTTCAAGCGTGGAGCATCGGACTCGCTGCTGCGCGCTGGATCGAGAGGCGCGAAGCGCTTCGTGTGTAGAGTCGCTCGTGTCGCCATTGTGGCATACGATGCAAACGCTCCAAAGTATTGCGGCCGGAGCTTCGACAAAGTCAATCGGTGTTGCAACATGGATTGTGGTTTATCCGCATGTACAAGAAGGGACTGAAGTTGCTCTTCGAGGTAGAGTTAGGGTTGTGGCTAGCGCTCACTTTGGTAGATCAAGTGGTTCAGGGGCAGCATTTGATATAGGAGACATACTTGAATCGGCAGTTAATGTTGGATGATAATCAGTTCGAGATGGCCCTTCCTTAAGCCTACATGCGCCTGCTTGCAGAACCCTCGCAACAAATTATGTGATCGAATCAAATTTTGACAGCCTGGTCCTGCATAGCTTGCCCAGATTCGTCTGCTGGTGACATATTGGCCTTCGCGGGGCCCATGATCTGAAGGCCATCCTTACTGAAGCGACTCGCGTGGACCGGACAGTCCCAGCTTTTCTCAACATTGTTCCAGCAAAGCACCCCCTTCAAGTGCGGACATAGCGCCGAGAACTTATGCACACCCCCCTCATCATCCTTGTACACGGCAATCGGTTTGGATAACTTTGGGTTAAGCACACCACCGGTGCCATTGGCCAAATCCTCGATGTCGTTAATGTCGCTCTGTAAGAAGCGTTTGTACTGGGCGTTGATCTGGACATCGTGGGCGATCATGCTGGGTGCGGTTTGCAGGACGCTACCGATGCGCTTGGGATCGTATAATTTTGCCCAGGGGTTTTCGATGCCGTTGATGAGGTCGGCGACGATTTTGCCGCCGAGTACGAAGTGAGTTAGGCCGTTGCCGGAGTCGCCGGTCATAACGTAAATGTGCTTGTTACCCTGATTCAGGCCGATGTAGGCGACGAAGTCTATTGGCTCGAATATTTGGCCGGACCATTGGTAGTCAACCTGGTCTACCATGAGCAATAGTAATTCTAGACAGTTGAACAGAGACGACTTACCGAACCGGCCTTGCTGAAGCGTTCACGGGTCCAGCGCTCCAATTCTGCAAAGCGGCCTTCTTCTGATTCCTGGCCTACTGCATGGTCGCAGCCGCCGACAACGAAATAGTCATCCTTCTCATCGCAGGCTGTGAGGCGCGCATAGTCTAAGTGAATTTCGGAGTCAGCACTGCTTTATGGAGTCAAGGCAATGAATCACGCGGCAGCCGCTCTGAGCGGATGCTGCCAAGACATGTATCAAGCTTCTTGAGACCCTCAGACAGGGATGGAGATGCTCAGAGATTCACTTACGGTACGGGTCTGCTTCGTCGTAGATCAGGCAGTCCTCTATGTAGCCTTTGGGTACGCGAACTGCAATACAGTAGGTCCGGTAATATTCCATTTGAGCAACAACAGCCAGCTTCTGCAGTGGTACGCAGGTTGCTTCTACAGCATTCTTGCATGTAATGGTACTGCCGTCTTCGGTGCCGATATGGACCTCTTTAGAACCAAGACCGAGCAATTGAATGCCTTTCTCTTCTATTGAGATAGCTCTCGTATGGGTATAGCAGCTGAAGTTGGATTGCTCGGCGAGCCATTTCAATACACCAACCATATACTTTGTCGGATGGAACGTCGCCTGCTCTTCAAAGATGGCTGCATCGCGCTGGTCAACTTTACCATCCCATCCTCGTATAGCGAAGCCATCCTTGAACGACGCTGCGATGCCCAGTTCCTTTACCTTTTCCACCTCTTCTTTCAACTCCTTGACCTCATCATCGTGCTCGGACGTCCCTTTCTGGTATTGCGACACCTCATAGCCTGGCAGTTGACGATACTCACACTCAATGCCCAGTTTCTTCGACACCTCGCCAACGTAGCGCAGAGCCCATGAGTGGCTTTGCGCAGCAATCTTCGCTCCCTCCTGTCCATGCTTCTTAGCGATTTGGACGTATCCATCATCAAGTGCGTCGGACAGATGACCACTGGTCCGCCCAGATTCCCCCGAGAGCACTTCACGCGCTTCGATCATGACAACCTTGGACCCGGAGTTGACCAGCTCGTAGGCGGTCGATATACCCGCAATGCCGGAACCAATGATACAGACATCGGCGCTGATGTCTTGGGCAAGCTTCTGGAATTTAGGACGACGAGAGTAAGGCTCAGTGTGGATCCAGACAGGCTCTGTCTGACCGGAGGTGTCCATAAAGTGTTGTGGGCTCACCAAGCTAGCCATAGTCGCTCGTTGAACAAGGTAAGGTCTAGAACGGAGTGAAGGATTGGTAATGCCTGGTCGAGTCAAGGTGAAGATTGGCTGCTTTGGAGCAAGCAGTTGTACAGACGGCGTAGAAAGAGTGGTAGTGATTCGGAAGAATGATGACCTTGACATACTAACCTAAGTCAAGAAGAAGATGTAGGAGACATATCACGAGGGTGGAAGAGCAGATTGAGGGGTGGCCCATTTACCTGGCGTGTCGTCATTATTCTTCGTACCTACGCGACCAAGAGCTGGCTGAATGAACAATCGGGCGCAATGATGTCAGCCGATCACTGCGGGTCCGGTGACTATTACAGAAGATATTCACGATAATATTCATCGGTATGACAGCGCTTCATCAAAGCACAAAAGACAACATTGTTCAATCTCAATTGCATGTGGTTGCTGAAGAGACACATAGAACCGCATAGCTTAGCGTATGCAGATCTGTCTGAGAATAGCCTAGCGCTCCTACAAGCCTTGGGAAGCCTTTCAATTTTGGACGAGATTGCAGCCAACTTCCAGCTTCCATCTGTTGAGACCAAACCGCCGACGACACAGACGACTAGGCCAACTCACATTCTATCAAGCTCTCGGTGCCCTGCTCTTTTGTCCAGATGCCTGTGATCTTAAGGCCTACTTGCTCAACCATAGTGCGCCAGTCCTTTTCTGTACGCTCTTTGACGGCGCCGAGTGCTAGCATCAGCCAGTCCATACTCGTGATGGGCCAGCTTGCGCCCTGATCCGGGACAACCAACTCGTTGATAAGGATTTTCGAGTGGCCTTTCTTCATGACGCAGACTATGTTTCTGAGGATAGAGAGGCAGGAGGCGTCATCCCAGTCGTGGAGAACGGAATGCAGGTGGTACGCACGCGCACCTGGATTCATGTGAGCATAGTCTTCGGCAATTGGGTCTGGAAGGAGACAAACCTTGTACTGGTTGCCGTGTGAAAAAGTCGTGCGTCATCTTTTCAAAGACATTGTTTGTCGTCGGGATCTCGCTCAGGACCTCCTCTTTATCCTGCAAAATCAGTCTGCCCGGCAGGTGCTCGTGTTTCTCTTTTAGCAACTTCAAGTCATGACCGAGACCTCCTCCCACATCCACCAACAAAGCTTCGTCTGTGCCTTCCTTCATTCCACGACCCAAACGTTCTTCCACAGGGTAGAAGCAGGGGTCTACCCACGAAGATTTCCCGGCTCGGTATCCGCCCATGTAGTTGTTGAAGCAAGACGCGAGTTCCGGCTTCTCATAGAGCCAGACGAAGAAGGGCGAGGAGGTCTTGTGAGCGTACTGGAAAGGACCATCGGCGATGTCGGTTGGGTGTTCGTACGAAATGGATTTTAGGTAGGCAGGGATTCCATGGAAGGAAGGACCCGCAACATCGTGGCTTCTGGGTCTCAGTAGCTGACTCGATTGACAGATGCAATGCAGTTGGCAGAAGGTTCACCGTAATGTGAAAACTTACTTATAGATTATGCCATCACGGTACTTCGGCTCAGTCATAGCGACACAGAATGGCGTGGCGACATAGTGATCTGCGCCAAGCTCACCGACGATATTCGTGGCGACAAGATGCTTCATTGTACGCGCTGTGCAGTCAAGGCGTCAGTAAATTTGCTATGTTGAAGCCATGTGGTACGAGGCTTACAGATAAGCGTGGGATGCGCGTTGGAAGCCTTCGCCAACTCGGTAGTCGTTATGCCGATGTCTTTCTTCTCCTTGAGCATCTCGAAGAGATTCAGGTCAACGGCGATCTTCGTCGAAGCAAAACGCGCTGGCTACAAGTCATCAAGTCAGCGAGTTCTCTGCTCTACTCCAGGCTCTAGGGCAACTCACCTCGGCCCAGCTAATCCTCTGAATAGTTTCGCTGGGTAGCTCCATCGCTGCGGCCAACGAGTACGCCAGCGACAGCAGTTTCTCACGAGCACCCGGCTCATTCTGGGAATAGGATTTGCCCACGTCTGATATGTCTTCTAACAGGTTTGAAACCCGAGAATTCGGTGGCGCATCCATTATGGATGTAGACAAGTGCGGGACTTGAAATTGCTCTCACCGAAATGAATTGGAGGGGAAAAGTTAGGATTTCTTTAATTCAAGATGTTCAAGTCCGTGTGATGTCTTATGAGTACGGGTATGAATTAACGAATGAATCTGACAAAAACAGTTAGACGCATCCGAGGCTTTCCAAAGTACTCTGTACTCCAAACCGCTACTATGCGGATCGTGGAAGCTGTGTAAGATATCGTCCTCAAGTGCAGACGCTCTGTTTGGTGCTATTCTTCCCCCCCACTGCACAGCCTTCAATTTCCTGAAATGGGTTTTGCGAGGGCTTTTGGTACACGAACAATAACTTAACTCGAGGTCCCGGGCAAGATTAGATGTTACTTACATCCTCGAATCAGCTAGGACAAGCTATCTGCTGAGAGGTGGTAGCCTAGATAGTGCTCCACTGTGATGCGCAGTGCCAAGACCGGCCTAACAGGGGCCGCGCTGTGCTCTCTTCGTGAATCAAAACGAGGGCTTACATTTCACATACTTTATCTCGACGAGTCAACGAGTCAACGAATGCCAAAACTCTTGGTACTAACATTATTCGCCTTTATTCAGACTAAGATCGCATTCAAAGGTATTCTTGTAATTTTAGTATCCGCGAAGTTGTTGTGCGTACTCGTTGCAAATCTTTTCGTTTATGAGGACGTGCTCTATGATTCCTGATTTTTCCCATTCCTATATCTATGAGACAACAACTCGATATGCCCTGCCATGTCTCGAGATAACTCGTCTTTCTAGTGCCCGGATGATCATTCCATATGTGTTACCATTCACGGCATACCTTTAAGTGCACGGTCAAGAGGAACAGCGGCCGCCAGGAAACTACAAGAGCTTGCTACATTCATGACCGAACATTGTTATCATGGATTGATTTATCTTGGAACCGGCCAAGAGAGAGAGTTGATTGATTAAACCGCCACTTCTCTCCGACTTGCTCTCCGCATCATATCTGAGTAGCTGAACTCTTGTTGACAGACGTCTGCAAATCATGCTATATTTCGTCGGAAGTGGCTAATGTGCAAAATCAAGTTGCCCGAAGGAATGGTATTCCTTCAGATTTCACCGAACACGATTCTGTGGGAGGCGGCCAAGGGAAATCAAACTAGGCATGTTAATGGAGACTTTGGAGAGGAAGCCTAAAAACCGCGGAATATCACGGTTACAAATCTAGCTGCTGACACTAATCTGGCCCATGCCTTCGCCTTGTGAGGTGGCGATCGTCCTGCTTCCCCTGACTCATCATGCAGCTCTGCGGCTTTACCATTCCTCTCCCTTTCTTAGCACAATCGCCGTGTCACAAAATGCGGATTTCCAGTGACAAAAGCATGATTGCACCTGGAGATCGCAAAGACTGGCTTGCGAAAGCTCAATAGGTACAAATTGTGACTCCGATATGATAAGAGTATCTGCAGAATAAATATCCTTATCCCGTAATGGACAGGGAAGCCCAACGTGGGTCTGCCTCTAGCTTCTGAGCAACACAAATATGCTTGTGAAACAACTTCTCTATTCAAAAGATGATATCAGAGACGTTGTGGTAGGCTGCTCGTATTAAAACTTTCACGTTGAAGGATGGCTTTGTTCTGAAGGTGAAGTGGAATCGCGTCACATTATGTGTTACAAGAGTTGAATAGCTTGTGAAGTACCGTGATGAATGGCCAAAAGTCAACCCGTGTGTGATTAGGATCACCTCCCTCGGTAAGTTTAATTTCCTCTTGTTATAAATCCTCATATAAGCCCAGCAACACCTCCCAAATTCAGGTCATACAATCCATCTCAGCTGTACCAACTGTTCAACATTCGTCTAAATTTCCCTGGTGGAATACGGACACAAGTGGAGAGGCCCTGGATTGCAAGAGCAGCTTGACGACACAACGTTACACACGACTGGTCCTGGCTCATATCACAGGCCAAGTTTGCTGTGACGAATTCATCCGAGCTTAGAGAGTCATGGATCTACATCTCATCTTGAACCCAACAGAGAGTCATCACCGACTTGATGAGTTCCCTGGAAGACCTGGAAGGCTTATAAAAGCCCAGTCCCCACTCTTCATCCCTCCAAAACCATCCCATTCTTCAGCAAAGATGGCCACACTACCCGTCACTATTTCGACCATGGAGATGGCTACCTATTCATCGGATGATGAGAGCATGCCATCTCCAACATCCTCAATAACCACCACTGGCTCGCTCACGGAGATCGAGGAAGGACTCGGAAGCGGAGATGACGAGGTCATGGCCTCTTCGCTCTTCGTCGACGGCTTCAAGAGAAATGCTATGGACTCCGATGACGATGATGACAATGACAATGATCAGGAGGCTCTTTCTTCAACCGAAGTCGACTGCAAAGAGGAACAAACTGAAGCTATGCCTATGGGGCAAACATCAAGATGCCAGTTCATGAAAATGTGCAACACTGACTCTAAGGACTACCGTAAGGTCGTCTCGCACCTCTTCGGCAGAAACAAGAAATGTACAACCCAGATACCTGAAGAGTGCTGGATCGAATACTGTAGGAAGCACTACCAGCGGACGAAATATCGCACAACAAAGGATGAACGCAAAAACTGGGTTGGTGTGCAGTTGGACATCCTCTGTCGGCAGCTGACGAGGTTGGAACGTTGGGGCGAGGTACGGAGCTGGGAGATCGCCATACGAAAGAAAGAGCGGGATGTATTGAAGAGGGAGGACGACCGAATGGTCCAGATCCGATCATCGGGTGGTACCGTGAACCAAGCTACCTCGAACCAAGTTCACAAGTGTAAGGAGAGGAGGTTCCTTGGTCATTGTGGCCCCAACAAGACCTACGACGATATCAGAACGCTCATCACCTTTGTCAAGCGCGAGGTCCAGCGCGGCATCTTCGACGACATGCCTGGCCTTGAGCTTCTACCGGACATTGACCCTGTAGCCTATCCGCCTCGTGGAGACAACAAAGCTTTGAAGGACGAGGTTGATTCGAAAGGATCGCCAGCCACATCCGTGAACCCCAGAAAGACTCAGTCTTACAAGCGGTCTTCAAGCACGCCGAGCCGTATCTCGAAGCCGACAACAAAAAAAGAGAAAGCGACAAGGGTGCGACGACTGACACGAGCATCAGAACGCTACTTGAAGCTCGAAGATGACTCAGATAGCTCACCACTGCCCGCAAGCTCGTTGAGCACGACGCCCCAACGCTCCGAACCATCCACGGCATCTCATAGAAAAGCAGTAGCTTCTGTCCGAAAAGACTCTTCGTCACCAGCCATCGCAACCTCTTCGCGAACCGCCGCTTTCAGCGCTCGAACAGCCATGATGGTTCCTCGTAAGAAAGGTGTGGCTTATCCACGGCAGCCAGTCCCGAGAACTCCCTCGCCTCCTCCGAAGACTAAGCCAGCGATCCCTACAGCAGCTGCTTCCAGCTTATCATCATCAGGCTTTCAGCCAGTCAATGCACCTCATAGGGGGATAGTCTACCGGCCTGCAACCCCCAGAACGCCTCCTGGTAATATTACTCCTTCGCCCTGGGTGTCGAAGTATTCGAGTGCTTTACGTATCGATACAGCTCGAAACGTGGTATTCCGCCGAGGTCCTAGCCACGTCGAGCCCAAAGTCGAGAGAGACGACGATTAGTTGGATCGGATGACTGTGCTATCCTCGGATCTCTATTGGTTTGCCAAAGTCCTACCCAGCCAACACATTACTGGCCAGTTTGTTCCTTTGACAGGTTCTTGGACTATTGGTGTGTTTGCCCTAATACCCCTAAAGTCTCGTATTTTATTTCCTTCTGTTTGAAGCGTACTCTCCACTATCACTTTCCGGTACCAGCGTCAATGATGGC